>ENA-UEQP01002257-UEQP01002257.1-human-gut-metagenome-genome-assembly--contig:-NODE-2257-length-14951-cov-4.215275_pt1 | contig 14951 bp, 11 predicted proteins | sample MGYA00242951_ERZ507951 | MGnify/ENA primary metagenome ERZ507951 (study PRJEB26167, sample SAMN06115539) | human gut metagenome | host: Homo sapiens | place: China:Shanxi | collected 2015-11-18...
TCGGGATCTACAAATGGGAGTCACTCGGCATCCCGTATACCTTGAAAGATGTGGATCCACCGACGGCGGAATCGGTGAAGCGGGCGGAGGAGATTTTGGGGTGCTAGCCTGCCAGCTCCCCAAGCTTCCCAAGAATCTCCTTCGCCTTCTCGATCATCGGCTCGCAGTTCTTGTTTTTCTTTCCTTTTTCCTGGTAGAACAGGACCGGTTTTTCGCCGCCCTGGGCGAAGCGGAGAGCGGTCTTGTACTCTGCGATCAGTGCCGGGATCTTTGTGACATCAAGTTTCGCCTTCGGGTAGAGCTCGATCCGGATCTCCTGGGTGTTGATGTCCACCTCGGTCACATATGCCCGGTGCGCCATCGCCTTTAACTCCGCAACCCGGAGCAGATTATCCACAGATTTCGGAATATCGCCAAAGCGGTCGATCAGCTCATCCTGCATATCCATATACTCGTCGTCCGTCTCGATGGCGGAAATTCTCTTGTATACATCAAGCTTCAGATACTCATTCTTGATATATCCGTCCGGAATAAATGCGTCGATATCGCAATCCACCACGGTCTCAAAGGTTTCTTCCTCTTCCTGTCCGCCCTTTAAGGCAATAACCGCCTCGTTGAGCATCTTGCAGTAGAGATCATATCCGACTGCCTCCATGTGTCCATGCTGTTCCGCTCCGAGAATATTTCCCGCGCCGCGGATCTCAAGGTCACGCATCGCGATCTTGATTCCGGAGCCCAGCTCCGTGAATTCCCGGATCGCCTGAAGACGTTTTTCCGCGTCCTCCTTTAACATCTTATCCCGTTTATACATGAGAAACGCGTAGGATGTCCGGTTCGAACGGCCGATCCGCCCCCGGATCTGGTACAGCTGGGAAAGCCCAAGACGATCCGCGTCCTGAATGATCATCGTGTTGGCATTCGGAATATCCAGCCCCGTCTCAATGATCGTTGTAGACACGAGCACATCAATATCGCCGTTGATGAAATCCAGCATGATCTTCTCGAGCTGATGCTCATTCATCTGACCATGGGCAAAGGCCACATTCGCGTCGGGCACGAGAGATGCCACATGGTTTGCCACCTCGTCGATGTTATTGACACGGTTGTATACATAGTACACCTGTCCGCCGCGCCCTAATTCTCTGTGAATCGCCTCACGGATCATCTCGTCGTTGTACTCCATGACATAGGTCTGGATCGGAACACGGTCCACCGGCGGCTCCTCGAGAACGCTCATGTCACGGATCCCGATAAGGCTCATATGCAGAGTCCGCGGGATCGGTGTCGCTGTCAGGGTCAGAACGTCCACGTTCTGCTTCATCTGCTTGATCTTCTCTTTGTGGGTCACACCGAACCGCTGCTCCTCATCGACGATCAAAAGTCCAAGGTTTTTAAACTGTACGTCCTTCGACAGGACTCTGTGTGTGCCGACAATAATATCCACATACCCCTTTTTCAGTCCTTCTACCGTCTTCTTCATCTCTCCCGGTGTCCGGAAGCGCGACATCATGTCCACCCGCACCGGAAAATCCTTCATTCTCTGGACAAAGGTATTGTAGATCTGCTGTGCGAGGATCGTTGTCGGGACCAGATAGACCACCTGTTTTTCTTCCTGTACGGCTTTAAAGGCTGCCCGGAGCGCAATCTCCGTCTTTCCGTAGCCCACATCCCCGCAGATCAGGCGGTCCATGATCTTCTTGCTCTCCATGTCCCGCTTCGTATCATCGATGGCGGTAAGCTGATCGTCCGTCTCATCGTAGGGGAACATCTCCTCAAATTCCTTCTGCCACACCGTATCCGGTCCATACTGGAAGCCCTCCGCGTCCTGACGCGCCGCGTAGAGCTCCACGAGCTCCTTCGCGATCTCCCGGACCGCCGTGCGGACCTTTGTCTTCGTCTTTGTCCACTCGGTCCCGCCAAGCTTATTTAACTTCGGAACCTTCGCGTCAGCCCCGGCATATTTCTGGATCCCCTCCAGACGGGTCGCCGGAAGATAGAGGTTTCCGCCGTCACCGTACTCGACCTTGATATAGTCCTTGATGACATGGTCCTGCTCGATCTTCTCAATTCCCTTATAGATACCGAGACCATGGCTCTCATGCACCACGTAGTCGCCGACGGAAAGTTCGGAGAAGCTGCTGATCTTCTTTCCCTCGTAATTGTACTTTTTCCGCTTCTTCTTCCGTTTTTCCACCCCGAACATGTCACCCTCGGTGATGACAACGAACTTGATCAACGGATACTCAAAGCCCTTGTGAAGCTTTCCGTAGGTGACCATGATCTCCCCGGGAGCCACCGGGCGCCCCGCATCCTCCGGGCAGAAGGCACGGAGATCATACTCTCTTAAGTCCCCAGCAAGGCGGCTCGCCCTGGTTCTCGACGCGGAAAGGAGAACAACGCGGTAGCCGTCCTTTTTCCATTTTGTGAGATCCTTGATCAGGATCTCGAAGCTGTTCTGATAGGAGTTTAAATTTTTACCGGTCAGGCTGTATTTTGCCTTCGGGGTCATTCCCGGAAGACGCTGGTCGAGACCTGTCATAAAGATCGAGTGAGGCGTATGGCAGTCCGCCAGCACTGTCTTTGAAGCGAATAAAAGATCCGCCTGTCCCGGCAGGATGTAGCCCTGCTCCAGACGGTGGGACATGCTCTCACGGAACTCGGTCTCCACGGTCTCCGCTTTTTCCTTCATGCGCTGGGGCTCATCTAAAATCAACGCGAGACCAGATGTCTGTTTTCCTGTTTCTGTTGTAGAAGACACCAAAGTGACCTTAGCGCCCACTTCTTTCATATAGTCAAGAAATGAAACTGTATCCTTATAAAAGTATCTGATATACGCATCCAGCGTCTGAACATCAAAGCCCTCTTTTAAGGATTCTACAAGCTCCCCGACAGCCCGCCGGATCCGCTGTGCCTCCTCCGGCTTTTTCTGGTCCCGGAACGCTTTTTCCTGCTTTTTCTCGTCGGCTTCCAGGCACAAAATTCCCTCTTCGATATCTTTCTTCGTGAGGATCAGCTCCGCCGCCGGATAGATCGTAACTTCGTCCATCTGCTGGATCGACCGCTGGCTATCGGCATCAAAGGAACGGATGGAATCCACCTCGTCGCCCCAGAGCTCGATCCGGACCGGAACCTCCTCCGTCAGTGGGAACACATCTAAAATTCCTCCACGGACAGAAAACTGTCCCATGCCATCCACCTGTCCCATGCGCTCATAGCCCATGCCGGTGAGAAGATGCTTGATCTCCTCCATATCAAGCGTCTGCCCCACCATGATATTCAGGCAGCTTTCTTTGATCATGGAAAGCGGCAGAAGATGGTCCATCAGACCATCCACCGTTGTCACAACAACTCCGCCTTCATCTTCCAACAAATGCTTAAAAACCTGCATTCTCTGTCTTGTCAGAAGATTTCCGTGGATATCCGAGCTGTAAAACAGAAGATCCCTTGCCGGATACAGCCAGGTATTCGGCTCAAAATAGCTGAAATCATCGAAGATCTCCTTCGCGCGGGTATCGTCATAGGTCACAACGAGCCGCCACGGATTGTCCTTTGAGAGTTCATGCATCACATGGACTTTCTGGGAATCCGTCACGCCGCTGATCTGGACCGGGCCTTTCCCCTGGTCCAGATCCTGCTTCATATCAGTATACTCCGCCAGATCTACGAGCGGATTTGCAAAAACTTCAGCCATGGTTCCTCCTGTTTTTTTACTTCTCTTCCTTCTTGCGGTTATGATCATTCATCGCCTGCGCGATCCCCACGTTCACGATCTCGCACACCGCTTCCGCCGCTTCCTTCACTGCGTCATCCATCGTTGCCTGTTCTTCCTTTGAGAAATGCCCCAGCACATAATCAGCAAGATCCATTCGGGACGGCTTCTCGCCGACTCCGACCTTCACCCGCGGAAATTCTTGTGTCCCAAGATGAGCGATGATACTCTTGATTCCGTTATGTCCGCCCGCGCTTCCCTTCGCGCGGATCCGTAACTGTCCCGGTGCCAAGCTGATATCGTCGTACACAATCAGGATATCCTCTGGATCTACCTTATAATAATCTGCCGCTGCGCGGATGCTCTCCCCGCTGGAATTCATATAGGTCTGCGGCTTCATGAGAATGACCTTCTCCCCGCCGATGACGCCCTTCCCACAGAGCGCCTTATGCTTTTTCTCCGAGATATCCGCCCCAATCTTCTCCGCCAGAGCGTCCATCACCATAAAGCCCGCATTATGTCTTGTATTTTCATATTCCTTTCCCGGGTTTCCGAGACCTGCAATTATTAACATTTTTATCTCCTTTTCAAATTTCCGCTGGCCGCCATGTATTCCCTTCCGCGGTCAATGCAAAATCTTATTTTTCAAAACCGCAACGCATTTAAGGGGCCTTTTTCCAAAGTCCCCTGATTTCTACATTTTATCAGTTTTGAACGTCCGATGCAAGGGGCAGTTATGACAAGAATCTGCCGCCAGCAGCTCCATCATGACACCCATTCAGTCCATGATCACAGCCGTTAGCGGCAGATTCTTTTATATCCTATACTCGTTTTTCATACTCCGGCAGATACCCCCTGATGTACCGTCCGAATCGTGCGGAATTTGCGCTTTTGCGCTCCTCCCTTGTGCATTCCGCTTCATGGAATACATCTATCCATAGATTACCATATTTTTAGAATTCATGCAATCCTTTTCAGGAAGCACATACACTTGCGTTTACAGTAACTATCCTTCACAGACATTCAACTTGAATTTTCGACATAAAATCAATTGTTTTTTCATTCCTGCATCTGCGTGCTTTTCCTGTATCCGTCATTTAACCGGCACTTTAATTATTTTTCCAATGCTCCGTATGCAGCAGCATATGCGCCTTATGGGACATCGGCTTTCCAAAGAAATCGCTGTAGATCTCCCTGATATCCGGGTTCTCATGGGAGTAGCGCAATTTTGCTTTTGCGTCCAGCGCATAGAGCTTTCTGCCTCTCGTAAACGCCAGCTCCTCGCCGTCATGGATCGGCTGTCCGCCTCCGCCGACACAGCCGCCCGGGCAGGCCATGACTTCCACAAAGTCATAGTGGACCTCGCCGCGCTCGATCTGCTGTAAAAGTCTTCTCGTGTTTCCGAGTCCACTGACCGCTGCTGTGCGGAGTTTGATGTTATCGATCGTAAATTCCGCTTCCTGAACTCCGGCATTCTCTTGAAAACCTCCGCTGCGGACCGCTTTAAAAGCGTCTGCTGGAGGATTCTCGCCTTTTAAGGTAAAATACGCCGTGCGGAGAGCCGCCTCCATAACGCCGCCGGTCGCTCCAAAGATCACGCCCGCGCCGGTTCCCCCATGCATCGGACTGTCGCTGGGGATTTCCACCAGCGTATCCGGACGGATATGGGCGGAGCGGATCATCTTCACAAGTTCTCTTGTTGTGAGAACCGCATCCACGTCATGTCCGGCATACTCTCCGTAGAAGAGTTCCATTTCCCGCTCACCCTTCTTTGCCACACACGGCATGATGGAGAGGGTAAAAATCTGATCCGGAGATACACCAAGCTTTTCTGCGAAATATGTCTTCATGACAGCGCCGAACATCTGCTGCGGAGATTTTGCGGTGGAGAGATAGTTCACCATATACGGGAACTGTGTCTTTGCGAAGCGCACCCAGCCGGGGCAGCATGACGTGAACATCGGCCTCTCCTTCAGCTCGCCGCTCGTAAACCGTTTTATAAACTCCGTGCTCTCCTCCATGATCGTGAGATCCGCAGAAAATACTGTATCAAAGGCGTAGTTCACGCCCATGCGTTTTAAAGCATCGAAGATCTTTCCGACCGGAGCGTCCTCGTCCGTCAGGCCGAGTTCCTCGCCCCAGGCCGCGCGGACCGCCGGTGCAACCTGAGCTACCACGATCTTATCCTTATTCTCGATCGCATCCCAGACTTTCTCCGTATCATCTCTCTCTGAGAGCGCGCCAACCGGACAGTGGGTGATACACTGGCCGCAGAGAGCACAGTCAGCTTCCCGGATCGTCTTATGTCCCGCTACATTCACGGTCGTTCTGGAGCCGGTTCCCTCCACATCCCAGATTCCCAGTCCCTGGATCTTGTCGCAGACCTGCACGCAGCGCATGCACTTGATGCACTTCGCGGAATTGCGGATCAGCGGGAAGTTCTTGTCCCACGGCTGGTATTCCGGCTCCTGTCTGAACGGAATGTCCAGAATGTTCAGGTCGCAGGCAACCTGCTGTAACTGGCAGTTTCCGTTTCTCGGACAGACAACGCACCGGTTATCATGCTGGGATAATAATAACTGTACCGTATTTCTTCTATGATTTCTGACCTTCGGGCTGTTGGTGTAGATCACCATGCCGTCCTTCACAACATTGTTGCAGGATGTGATCAGCTTCTCTTTTCCTTCCAGCTCCACGACGCAGACTCTGCAGGCCGCGATCTCGTTGATCCCTTTTAAGTAACAGAGCTTCGGAATCGGGATCCCGTTTCTCTCAGCAGCTTCCATGATCGTGATATTTTCCTCTGCCGAAATATGTTTTCCGTCGATGATCATATTTACCATAATGTACTCCTGCCTCCTTTAAAGATTCCGTATCCGAAATGGTCGCAGCGCAGGCACCGTCCGGCTTCCTGCTTCGCCTCCTTCTCGGTCATGCAGTTCTCCACTGCGTTGAAATCACAGACGCGCTCGCAGGCATCACGTTCCGTTAAGTTCACGCGTCCGCACGGGGTCTTGTCTTTCAGGCTCGCCTCCGGGATCTCCACACCGCTGGTGATCTCGTGGTGGTAGCCGAGGTATTCATCGATGTTCGCCGCAACAACCTTCGCCGCCGCGATGGCTTTGATGACGGAAGCCGGGCCGCTGGAGCAGTCGCCTCCTGCGAAGACACCAGGCATATTCTCAAATGCACCACTCTTTAAGGTGACGATCTTGCCGCGGGATACCGGGATTCCGGCCTTTTCGAAATGTCCGGACTCGATATCCTGTCCGATGGCCTTGATGAGGATGTCGCATGGGATGTAGACATCCGGCTCGCCTGTAGGCTTCACGCTGGCACGTCCATCCCTGATCGCGCTGATCATCTGCGGAGTCGCGTAGATGCCGTGGATCTTGTGATCCTCGCCGACATCCAGGGACGCCGGGGCCTTTAAGGTCACGATCTCGATACCTTCAGCGACAGCCCCCTCGATCTCTCCCGGTAACGCTGTCATATCGTTTCTTCGTCTTCTATATAAAATGCTGACTTTTTTCGCACCCAGTCTCTTCGCCGTTCGGACCGCATCCATGGACACGTTTCCGCCGCCGATGACAACGACTTCTTTTCCGGTCAGATCGATGATCTCATCTTTTCCGACACTTCTTAAGAACTGTACCGCGGAGAGCACGCCGTCCGCATCCTCCCCCGGAAGTCCAAGCTTCTTATCCGTGCTGGCACCGATGGTGATGAGCACTGCATCATACTGATCCCGAAGCTCCTGGATTGAAATATCCTTGCCGATCTTCAGACCATATTTTACCTGTACTCCGGTCTTTAAGATCGCATTGATATCGTCATCGAGGCGGTCTTTCGGGAGACGGTAATTCGGGATTCCGTAACGGAGCATGCCGCCGAGCTTCGGAAGCATCTCATAAACGGTGGTCTGATGTCCCATAAGCTGTAAGTAATAAGCTGCGCTAAGGCCTCCGGGACCGCCGCCGAGGACAGCAACCTTCTTTCCCGTTGACGGAGCACATTCCGGCGGATCCACAAAGCCAGCGTAGTCCGCCGCAAACCGCTTGAGTCCTCTGATGTTGACCGCATCATCCACCATGTTCCGGCGGCATCTTGCCTCGCAGGGATGCTCACAGATAAAGCCGCAGGTCGTCGGGAACGGGTTGTCCTTGCGGATCAGGCGGATCGCATCGGCGTATCTTCCTTCTTCCACAAGTGCCACATAGCCCGGGATGTCCACATGGGCAGGACAGATCGCGACACAGGGAACCGGCTGGTTGTAGGTACAGGTACAGCGCCCGTTCCTGATGTGCTCCACATAGTCATCGCGGTAGCCGATAAGTCCCTTATAGACCATATTCGCCGCCTCATAGCCGATGGCGCAATCCGCGGAGTCCATGATCGACAGTGCTGTCTTTTCCATAAGATCCAGCGTGTCCATCGTCGCTTTTCCGTTTAACACATCCCGGATCAGCTGGTTCAATTGTCCGAGACCGATCCGGCACGGCACACACTTTCCGCAGGTCTGCGCATGGCACAGCTCCAGAAATGCTCTGGCCATATCAACCGGACAGAGCCCCGGCGGGCTCGACTCGATTCTTCGTTCCAGATCTTTATAAAGTCCCTCCATCACGATCCGCGCGCGGGTCGGGGACATGATCTCCAATCTGCTCATATGATCCTCTCCTCTGCAATCTTTTTTCATCGGTCACACCTGCTCACGCAGGCATGTCTGCTTTCCCCTCTATGGCTTATTGAATTTGTTTCTTAACATATTGTCGATTCTATCATGCGTTCATTAAATAAATCAAGTGTTTTATGTATTTTGCTTAATAATCTTTTGTTTAACGTTAATTTTTAGACAAATCCATAAATATGATCGTGACCGTTATAAAAAACAGGGGATAGCAAACACTATCCCCTGGAAAACATTCCCATCAAAATCAGTTCATTTTTATTAAAGCATATTGGCAAATACACCTGCTATCATAACAGATGTTATGGTAACTGTAACGAACCCGCCTACGATCATTGGCGCAAACATCTGCCCCATCAGATACTTCTTCTCTTCTTCTGTTTCTGCCAGAGCATTACAAGTTGACTCTGTGATGATCGCGTTCATAGGAAATCCATAAAGTGCTGTAAGTGCGGTTGCAAAACTTAAACCAAATCCTGTATGTAAAACCCTTGAAATAACAAATACAAGAGCTGCCATTCCTGCAACACCGATCACGATAAGCAGTATCATTGGTACTACGATATTTCCTAACATTTCCGTTGTACAGTCTTTCAGTCCGTCATAAATAAACATCATGATCGCAAACATCACAATACCATAGGAGTTACACTTATTCATGGAATCTTCGTCTAAAAATCCTATATGAGTAAGGATAACGGATAAGATCAGCACCCATACCAGTCCACTGATACTGCCTACAAATGGAACAGGTATCTTGGCAAGCATTGTAGCGATCCATCCAGTAAGTGCCAGCTTTGCAAATATCATTACATTGCTGTTATATTTCGCGGGAAACGGAGGAAGCAGCTTTTTATGTGTCGCTGCCTTTAATGTACCATTTACTTCATCCAGCTGTACACCTGTATTCTGATATGCAGCCCCTTTATTTGCCCTGAACTCCTTTAACATCTTGCGTCCACCAAGCTGCAGGCAGACCGCTGTAAGAGGATAACCTGCAAATCCCTGGATACAGTACATGGCAATAGCAAAAACAGCTGCATCTTTTAGCCCCTTTGCCTCTGCTGCCTGCTGCATGATCGTTGCTGCCACTACACCACCAGTCAGAGGTGGAAGACCTGCAATAACAAAGCTCTTATCCATCAGCATCGGGCAAAGGAACAATGCAAGTACCGTCATTCCCACCAGTCCGAACAGACAGATAACAATGACTTTCCACTGTTCAGCCAGCTGCTTTATACTGATGATTGTTCCCATATGGGCTACCTGCAGGTAGCAGCAGATGGTACTTCCAAAAGGGATCAGTCCTGCATTGGTAACAAGATCGTGTGGAAATACCGTCCAGTATCCCAAAAGCATGACCACAGCGCTTACAAAAACAGACGGAACCCAGGCTTTGGTTAAATTAGAAACCATTTCACCTATAATATAAGAAACACAGCAGATTAAAAATGCCAGCATGAAATTATACATAAATCCCCTTCTTTCTTGTATGTACTCCCAAAAGCTTCTCACTTAATTAAGTGCAAAGGCTTCCAGGAGCGTATCTGTAAAAATGATCATCGATATGCAAATGACAGTTCTGCACAAACTCCTAACAGTAATGCTGATTCATCCACATCAAAACGGCTGTTATGATGGGCTGCGCCAGATCCCAGATCTGGATTTGCAATTCCCAAGAATCCCAGTGCGCCTGGGTATTTGTTTAAATACTTGCAAAAAGTTTCAGAAGCAAACCATAGACCATGTTCTCCCAGCACCTGGGGACCACACATCTGTGTCAGTTTTTGTGCTGTTTCTTCTGCAACTTCCTGATCATTAATGACCGGCTCCATCAAAACCTTTGTATATGGTTCAAACTCCACCCGGCATCCATGTACATCTGCCACGTTTGTACAGGTCTTCTTGATCAAAGCCAGCACCTTTTCTCCTGCCGGGCGGCTGAAATACCGGGAAGTTCCACTGAAAAATGCCTCATCCGGGATTGCATTCCAGATCTCACCAGCCTTCTGTACGCAGATACTGAGGGTAAGAGTTTCCTCTGCATTCATCTGATTCTGTAAAGCGGAATCCAATTCACAAACAATATGACTTGCCGGGATCACAGGATTCTTTGCCAGATCCGGTCTGGAACCATGTCCGCTTTTTCCGATCACATGTACTCCAAAACAAACAGCCCCCGCCATTCTCGGTCCGGAAACCAGGTTGATCTTTCCTGCAGGCATGTCATTATACACATGAAGAGCAAAGCAGTCATCAATTGGATACTCACTCACCAGTTCCAATACATGCTGATAACCATCAAGGGCTTCTTCCCCTTCTTCAAAGCAACAGTATACTGTACCCTTTAATTGTTCACGTGCCTGGGATAATACTTTTATCGTTGTCAGCATCATAGCCATATGTGCATCATGACCGCAAGCATGGCATACCCCAGGTTTCTGGGAAACACATGCTTTAGGCTGGATCAGATTATCAGTATCCTCCTTCACTGGAAGAGCGTCCATATCGCAGCGGAGCAGATGATGTTTTCCAGGCTTTTCCCCTTTTATAATAGCTACCAGCCCCGTTCCGGCAGCCAGACGGTACTCCACTCCCATTTTTTCAAGTTCACTGATGATTGTCTTACGTGTCTCAAATTCCTTATTTGACAGTTCTGGGTTCATATGAAAATATCTGCGCATTTTGATCAGGTATTCTTCCTGTTCTTTTGCCAGCTTAAGGATATCAGGATCATTCATTCTTTCTTCTCCTTCCTGCTTTTATAAAGCATCAAGCGCATCTGCGATCCGGTTCAGCGCCTCTTCAAGCTGTGCTCTCGGGCATGAGAAATTAATACGCTGAAAACTGCCTGCTTCCCCATTAGGTCCAAATTTCGGTCCATCATCTGTTGCCACTTTTGCTTTATGGCACATAAAATCCCATAATTCCTGATCTGTCATTCCATAAGCCCTGAAATCCAGCCAGCCAAGATACGTTGCTTCCGGAATACGATATTTCACCTTTGGCATCCGTTCCTGTATAAAATCTGCTATAAACTGTGCATTCGCAAATACTCTTTTAATTCTTCCAGCCATTCCTCACTTTCATTGTAAGCTGCGATCTGTGCTACCGCGCCAAATGCACCCGGCCATAAATAATATGGCTGCATTTTTTCCTGGAATGCTGCACGCATCTCATCATTTGGAATAATAATATCAGATACCAGCAGTCCGGCTACATTAAAGCTTTTAGACGGTGACGTGCAGATAATGCTGTTCTGTGCAAATTTATCACTGATCGTTGCAAAAGATACAAACTCTCTGTCTGTCAGGATAAGATCTGAATGGATCTCATCTACTACAACCTTCACGCCATTATCAATACAAATATTTCCCATGCGGGTCAGCTCCTCTTTCGTCCAAAGGCGTCCGCTTGGATTTTGAGGGCTGCATACCAGGATCAGCTTTGTTTTCGGATCTTTTGCCTGCATTTCCAACTGCTCGAAATTCATCTCATAATAACCGTCTTTATTCACAAGGGCATTGTATACAATATGACGGCCTGTTTTATTAACATAATCATAGTAAGGATAATAAACCGGAGATTGGATGATAACGTTATCTCCCGGATCTGTGAACAGTTCAATGGCAAATACAAGGGGAAGATTCAATCCCGGTGTATATGTGATCCATTCTTTTTTAATATCCCAGTGATTACGTCTTTTCTGCCAGTTAACGCAGGCCATAAGAAATTCATCCGCAAGATACCCATATCCGTAATTCTCATGATCCGCACGATCCTGGATCGCTTTTGCCACTGCCGGTGCTGCCTTAAAATCCATATCTGCAATACCCAGTGGGATCACATCGCTCTCTCCATACATCTCCTGACGAAGTTTGGGTGACCATTTAATAGACATAACCTTGGTACGATCAATGCAACTGTCAAAATCATATTTCATACAACATACCTATCTGTGCTGATTCTGTAAAACATGTCCAATATATTAGAACAGACGATTGGAAAATGACAGACTTTCAGACACAGCACATCCTTTCCTTTTTCTAATTAATGATATATAATACAGTTGTTGGGTTTGCAAACTCAATGTATAATATATTGTACTTTTTCTCCAATATATTGTCAATAGATGGGAGGATTTTTGTTTTGGAAAAAATCAACGAAATTGTTGCCAACAATATAGCTATATTGCGCAAAAAAAATCGTTTAAGCTTAGAAGAACTTGGAAAACTCAGCGGAGTCAGCAAAAGTATGCTGGCGCTGATCGAAAAAGGAGACGGAAATCCCACTTTAGGGATTCTCTGGAAGATCGCCAATGGACTGGGTGTGCCTTTTGATGAATTGACAAGACGACCGGACCCAATGAACCATGTAATTAAGATTTCTGAGATTGAACCAATTCCTATTGCAGATGGTACTGCAAGGAACTATTCTGTTTTTTCTGACGATAAAAACCGCCGTTTTTCTGTTTTTTACCTGGAAATGGACAAAGACTGTCATTGGAACTCTGACCCCCATTTACAGGGAACTGTTGAATTTTTTACTGTTACAGAAGGTTCTGTGAAGATTATAAATGACGGAGAAGAATTCATCCTGAACAAAGGTGATGGTATCCAATTTCGTGGAGATGTTCCTCACAGTTACCAGAATATAGCTGACTGCCAAAGTATAGCGTACAATATTATGTACAATCCGTAAAAATATCATTATGCATTTCCGGAATCTTTCTCCTTTGACCAGCCATACCGCCGTTTTGTGCTCTGACTGAACCGGTCTTATTATGAAAAATTGTAACTGTTCAGTACTCACAGTTACGCGCAAAAAATCCATTCCAAATCGGCTGTGCCAATAGGATTTTTGCCTTATAATCTAAGTTTTCTTACGGTCAGCGCAGTAAATGCGCAGACCTACCGAACAGTTACGAAAAATTCCATAAACAGGGTACTGACCTAACCTATTGCTTTGACACTGCTGCCCCTAACCAGATCTACCGCATTCCTACCGACCGCATTGTTTCCGATCGTAGACTGGTTTACGACTGCGATATCGACGCCCAGTCCTGGCTTATCATTCGCGTAAACATAGCCTTTCCGATATTCCGGCATACCTGGGAATACATCAAGAAGCGCGCCGTGCGGTCCTTTTAATTTCTGAATCACAAAGTTCGGCGGTTCGATCCTGGACCATTCCTGAACACCGAAGTTATGTGCCGCAAGGTCGATGTGGATATTTGCTGCATGGGCTAACGGAGACATATCCCCCGGTCCGTGCCATGCTGTCCGAACACTAAACTGCTCCGCAAAGATCTGGAGCTTTCTCGCCGGTGTAATTCCTCCAACCTGACTGATATGAACACGGATGAAATCGATGAGTTGTTCTGCGATCACGGTTCTCCATTCATACGGGTTGTTGAACAGTTCCCCCTGCGCGATCGGGATGCTCGTCTGCTGTCTTAAATTTCTAAGTCAGGAGAGCTGCTCTAACGGAACCGGATCTTCCAGGAAGAAAAGATCAAACGGTTCAAGTCCTTTCGCAAGCGCCACCGCGTCAGCCGGAGTGATCCGCTCATGGACATCATGCACAAGCTGCATATCATAACCGATCTTCGCTCGAATCTGTTCAAATAACTGAATTGTATCGCGGATGTATTTCTTAGAATCGAGATACAATCCATCATGTGCGCCTTCCGGTGCTGTCTCAGGTGTCTGTCCATAAGGAAGTCCGCCGTAACCGCCGCACTGGCATCTTAAGTGGGTAATCCCCATTTCCTGATACATCTGAATATTCTCGCAGATCTCATTGATATCCCGTCCGTCCACATGGCGGTAGACCGGAATTCCTTCCCTTACTTTTCCTCCAAACAACTCATATAACGGCATCCCTGCCATCTTTCCCTTGATATCCCAAAGCGCCATGTCGATTCCTGAAATCGCGTTATTCTCGATCGGACCATTTCTCCAATAGCCGTTCTGATGCATCAACTGCCACGTCTCCTCAATATTTTCAACCGGGCGCCCTACAAGCAGCGGCTTCATATACTCCTCAATCAGATGCTTTACCGTCAGATGGCGGTAAGCAAAGGTTGCGCAGCCAAGTCCATACAGACCGGGCTGATTTGTCTCGATCTTTACGACCACAAGATTTATTCCTTCCGGTGCCGTACAGATCACCCGGATATCCTTAATCTTTACTGACATCCCATATTCCTCCTCTTCCTTTTATTTATGAAACATTGTCATAACCTGTTTATTGATTTTGCAGATTTTCAAGTTGTCTTGATCGCCTCTTAACTTGTTACTCATCATACAAGTTAAGATTTATTATCAAGGTGCCTTTTGCGCTGCAACCGACACCCTATTTTACTCATTACTTAATTTTTTCTGTTCCACCTTCACGATCTTTCCAGACATCTTCAATGTCTCGATGGAACCACCAAGATGCTGTTCCATCACGTCACGAGCCCTTTCTGCATCATGATTCTTAAATGCTTCCAGAATCTCCGTATGGTAGTGAAGTCCCGGCTCATATCCTAACTGTTCATTCATCTGT
>ENA-UEQP01002263-UEQP01002263.1-human-gut-metagenome-genome-assembly--contig:-NODE-2263-length-14925-cov-6.007408_pt1 | contig 14925 bp, 9 predicted proteins | sample MGYA00242951_ERZ507951 | MGnify/ENA primary metagenome ERZ507951 (study PRJEB26167, sample SAMN06115539) | human gut metagenome | host: Homo sapiens | place: China:Shanxi | collected 2015-11-18...
ACCATTCAGAATACTAAATAGATAATCAGGGCAATCTTGCAGAGCAGGTTTTCTGTTCTGAAGCTGATAAATCATATCCTTAGCAGTATCCAGTATTTCCACACTCATCGGAGTCTTCGTTTTAACACGATTATAATGAAGAACATTCCTGTCTAAAGACGACTTCTCCAAATGAGCCAAATCGGCAAAAGACATCCCACAGAATTGAAACATCAAAGCAGCAATCGCCTGTGTACGCCGTAAAATATCCGATTTAGGATCTCCATATAAAAGCTTATGCAACTCAGTTGCCGGCAAAGCTTTCTTTTGACGGACATCCACTCCTGTATACACCCCGTGAAACAACCGGTGAACATAAGGAGCCCTCCCCGATTCTACTCCACGATTATAAATACTACGCAGCATACGCATATACGTCGAAACCGTATTAAGCTTCAAGCCACGTTCATAAAGATACTGCCCGTAACACCGTAAGTGTTCGCGGGTTACTTGTCCGAATGACACGGTAGGTGTGCCACAAAACCCTCTAAAAGAAAGAAGTGCATTTTCATACACATGCGCAGTAGAATAGCGCCCCTCTTTTCGTAAACGACCGATGTACATCTCAGCGCATCGGCTAAACCCATTTTTTTTCATCATTTATACACTAGTTAATTATATAAATCATCTCAGATGAGAGAACAAATATACTTCCTCTTAGGGTTTTAACCATCACAAGAATTATTTTATTTCGAACGAAAATCAGAAAGCGACCCTCACTCACGTGAAAGTCGCTTTCTTGATTTTCATAACTTAATGAACAAACTAATAAATAATTAACCTTTTCTTAAAAATCTCAAACATTATATCTTAAACGGTTGCATCTTCAAATATACCTTATAGTCTTTAATCATCCCCGTTTTACCGGCTTCAGCCCTAGGTAGATAAGAGAATCCCGTAATAACTTTATCTTCACCAAGATCTATCACAATCTGATGAGGGAATGCAGGTTTGGAAGAGGAATAATTGGTATGCCAGAATGTTGATTCCTGCAAATCAAAAACATTTGTTGCAATATTGTTCGCGGCATCCGTTTCCTCACTATCGGCATAAATCAAAGCCTCCTGACAGAAGAAACGAGTCACCACCTTCTTACCGAATTTCACATGTTGCCAACCATTGCCTGACTTAAATATCCCTTGATAAACAGGAGTTTCATTTGTTAAGTCCAAGTTCTCACCCATCTTACGATGAGCATAAGCTCCGTTACCACGTTGTACATCCAGAATTGGTTGACGCAGACCTTCAGTTTCAGCTTTTGAAGGACCAGCCATATCCAATATAATGATTTCATTCTCTCCTTTCTTCAACCAGCAGCCCGGTACATATAAGGTCTGTTGAGGTCCGATTTCCCAATAACGGCCAATCGCATGGCCATTCACCCATACCATACCTTTACTCCAGTTCATCATATTCAAGAATGTATCCCCTAACTCATTGAGGTTAAACGTCGACCGATAATAAGCCGGTTGATTTTCAGCATTCTCCTGTTGTTTATACTGCTTATCACGGGCAAAACTATAATCTACCGGAATAGTATATACCTGCCAGTCCTTCACCAGTTCAACTCCTTTATCAGATTGCAGTTCTACTTTCTCGGTAATACCTTTCCAGTCATAAATACCTTTGCCGAAATTCATTCTTCCCATTGCTTCCACCAGGATATCCAGTCTGTCACCTTCTTTCAATGGTGGTAACTTTACTACACCTTCCCCCTTCAAACGGCTCAGAGTAGCCAGTTTCTTACCATTCAGAAAGACTTGTGCCCAGTCATGAACTTCTGTGATCAGTAATGTCTGTTCTTTATCAGAAGCGGATAATGAAGTCCGATACAGAATACTACCCCATCCCTGATCAAAAGCTTCCATTGTCCGTATATCCTCACTCTCTTTGGGGTGAGGCAGATTATCAAATAAGACTGCCACCATTTCAGTCATTTTAATAGTAGGAATAGCTATAGTCGGTATCGAATCCGGAATTTCCGGCAAGGTTTCACCTTCCGGCAGGTAGTTACCAAGCAGATTCCGTACTTCCAGATATTTAGGAGTCACCTTACCGGATTCATTGATAGGAGCATCATAATCATACGATGTGCAAGTCGGTGAAAAGTTCGGGAAATTCGCGCCTCCCCAACGCCCGAAACTAGTCCCCCCGTGAGTCATATACAAGCTGAAAGAAATATTGCGGTCCAGCATTTCTTTCATACCTTTTACCAATTCTTCGGCACTTCTTGTTTCATGCTTGGCTCCCCAATGGTCAAACCATCCGGACCAAAATTCACTGCACATCAATGGAGTGTCCGGCCGTAGTTCTTTCAACCGTTTAAATTGCTCGTCGATGTTAGCACCCGTACCGAAATTAATAGTCCAGAGCAAATCATCCAGTGCATTATTCTCAAAATTCGAGTTCCAGTCACACTGGAATAAAGGAACACCTGTAAAACCGGCTTGTTTTACCATGTCACGGATTTCGGATATATACGGCTTATCGATTCCAAATGCTCCATACTCATTCTCCACCTGTACCATAATGATATTCCCTCCTTTACTAATCTGAAGATCAGCCAGCTGTTTGCCCACTTCGTTCAAAAAGAGTTTCACACGTTCCATGTAGTATGGGTCTTGCTCGCGAAGTTTGATATCCTTCTTCTTCAGCAGCCACCAAGGCAAGCCGCCCATTTCCCATTCCGCACAGACATAAGGTCCGGGACGCACTATGACATACATTCCATTCTCTTGAGCCAAACGGCAAAACGCAGCTATATCTTTCTGTCCGGCAAAATCATACCTTCCTTCTTCCGGTTCATGAAAATTCCAGAACACATACAAGCAAATCGTATTCATACCCAGTGCCTTGCACATTTTAATACGATGTTCCCAATATTCTTTCGGGATACGCGGATAATGAATCTCTGCCGCTTTTACAACAAACGGTTTTCCATTCAGCAAGAAAGTATTCTTCCCCACTTCAAATGTGCCCTCCGAAGATTGAGAGCATGAGCTGCCAAGAACAGCCACTACTAAAATAAGTAAATACAATAAAGGTTTCTTCATTTTCTAATCTATTGTTTTCATGATACAATACTATTTCCAAATAAATCCACCATCGGTCAATGTTTCCATTCAGACCGACAGCGAATTTGCAAATCAATCGATGTGTTACCTAAAAACTAAAACTATTACCTATTGAAAACTAAATGCATTGCAAAGATGAGATATTCTTTTTATACAAAGGTCTTCAAATCGGTCAAAACAGGACAATATTCATTCAATATAGTTTAAATCTTACTTTTTAACAGCGATTTTTTTATTCATTATAAAAAAATCCCGCCAATACATTTTACAGTATTGACGGGACCAACATATATAATAAAGGTTAGTTAGTGTAATGAACCGTATGTCACATTATCCTCCTTTACGTTCTTAACGTTATGGACTTTTTTCACAAAATCGTTCACCTTATCCACATGTACGTCTTTTATAACCACATTTCTGACAGGCAATTTTGCGTCCCCCTTTAACTCATATATCGCATCAGCAGAATCACAAATCACATTTTTCAAATAAATGCCATCAATACGAGTAATACGTTCTTCATAAGTAGGAACAAGCTCCCTCCACTGATAGAGTACATCTGTATCTATTTCCAATACACGTTGCACATGCCCTGTTCTTATATTTTCCATGTGAATATTTTCAACAAACGCTCCTCGTCTATGATTTGTCTTCACAAAGAAAAGTCGTCGTACAGATTGTGGTGCTTTACAATCATGCATATACACATTACGAATACCACCTGAAATTTCACTGCCAATTCCTAATAAAGTATGCCCTTCCAAAATATTACAATTACGAATTACAATATTTTCAGTCGGAGTGTTTAATCTCCAGGCGTCACGATTACGACCGGCCTTAATCACCACCGCATCATCACCTTGGTCAAAGGTACAATCCTCCACTAAAAAATTACGAGTCATCTCCAAATCAATACCGTCATTATTGTGTCCATGCGCTTTAACATCCAGATTACGTACTATCCCGCCATTGCACATATACATATGAATCGTCCAAAAGGGGCTTTCACGAATCTTAAAACTATCAAGCAGTACATTCTCGCAACGATTAAAATGTATCAGATGCGGACGAAGATGGTTCTCACCTACCGCCATCTGTCGTTTTTCAACGGGTACATCTTTGGATGCCATCGTATACAACTTTCTAAGTGCATCCATGTGAGCCTTAGGACGGGCAAACCACTTCTTCCAACAATCCATCTTCGGACTTAACAGACCTGTTCCTGTAATAGCCACATTCTTGCACTCAAGAGCATAAATCAAAGGTGAATAGTTATAACATTCCATCCCCTCCCAAGACGTCATTACGGCTGGCAAATAATGAGAAGGATTATCCGTAAAACGTAGTACCGCCCCTTCAGCCAAATACAAGTTTACATTACTCTTGAGATGGATTGGGCCGGTCAACCATTCTCCTTCAGGTATAACTACTCTCCCGCCTCCTGCCTGATTACAAGCAGCTATAGCACCCGCAATTGCATCAGAAACATCCGCCTCTCCTCCTTTTACAGCACCATAATTTACAATGGAGAAATCTTGATCAGGATATATAAACTCTTTTATTGGCTTCATTGAAAATGGCGCATCCACTTTCACATATTTGAATTGTCCCCACAGAGTTGCAAAAGAGACAGCCAACAGTCCTATAGTAAATAAAAATTTCTTCATTTAATAATGTATTGCATGATCCTTGGGAAATTCATGTCCACTCCACGCCTTTTTAGAGGTCCAGTCTTGAGGTTTTGAAGTCCAAAAAGAATGATTGGCAGGAAGTCCTAATGGTAGAAATACTTCTGATGTAATATACATACTTCCATTATTACTATACCAATCCGCTAGCCCGGTCTGATGCCCGGCAAAGCCTAATTGCAGAAATCCTTTCTCATTGAAATTACCATCAACAGCAAACAAACGTTTCATGACGCAAGTTAATGCATTACGAACCTGCCCTTCAGGAAGCTCTTCAGGCAACATTTCTTTCCAACAAAGCATTGACAATGGCTGAAAAACTCCCAAACGATAAGTCATCGAACGACCGAATACCGGAAAAGATGCTTCAGGAGATATAAAACGTTCCAAAATCATTCCGAAACGCTGCATGCGTTTCTTAGCCAAATCTTCTGTTTTCTTTTGCATCTCCAAACTACGGTCATGCAACATTACTTTATGATCGTTGACAGTCTGCATTACTTGTACAAACATAGGTTGAATCACATAACTATTATAGTAATCGAATGCAAAAGTTTCTCCATCCGAATACCAGCCATCACCTACATACCACTCTTCTGCTTTTCGAACAGCTGTATGAATGCGGAACAAATCGTATTGTGCATCGGCTTCCATCAGAAAAGATTCAATCATAGCCGAAAACAATAGCCAATTTGTGTATGGCGGATCAATCCGACGCAATAACTGAAATTCTTTAATATAACGTTGTTTTGTCACTTCATCCAATGGTTCCCAAAGCTGCTTTTTAGCACGAAGAAAGCTACTGGCAATGTAAGCTGCATCTACCAAAGGCTGTCCTTCATTTCTCCATAAGAGATAATCAGGGCTATCCGGGTCAACAGCATGTGCGTAGCTCTTCAAAGCCCATTCCCGCAATTGCTTACGCATTTTACCCTCTTCCGTATCATCGTCGGGCAAGGAAAGCCAGGGAGCAATACCGGACATCAGACGCCCGAAACACTCCATGTAAGTCACATCCTTACTGCGTCCATCCCATGTCGGACTGATTTCCACCTGCATATTTTTCTTCAACTCCCCTTTGCTCATATTACTCAATACAGGAGCAGCAATCTTATATGCCATCTGTGCCCAATATTCACGGTCACTGATTTCCTTTTCTACCTTCCCCTTTTTAGCATAAGTTACTGTACTGAACACACACAATAAAATGAAGACCAGGATATTTTTATTTTTCATCATTACATTCAAATATAAAAAACAATTTTAATTATTCAGATATTTCACCATTTCAGAACCCGCCAACAGGAAAGCTCCTACCCCAAAGTCCGCAGTCGTCTCCGGTCCTACATTCTTATGTTGGTCTGCTCTTTCACCGATTGGTTGTACATAGCCTATCTTCCCATTAGGTTGCAAAGCTATTTCAGTCAAGTATTTCCAGCCTTGTTTTATAACAGGTTCATAAATTGATTTATCCAAAAGCCCATTATTCACGCCCCAAAGATACCCATAAGTAAAGAAGGCTGTCCCGCTCGTTTCACGTCCCGGAGCCTGCACCGGATCTAACAAACTACGAGTCCAGTACCCTTCTTCCTGTTGTGCGGCAGCCAATGATTTAGCCATAGCCTTATATATGGTAATATATTCAGTACGATGTGCATCATTTTCGGGTAAGTCTTGCAAAACCTTCGCCAAACCTGCAAACACCCAACCATTACCCCTAGACCAAAAGTCTTTCAATCCTTGATTTGTCTTATGTTTCGGGTAGATGTATTTTCCATCGCGATAAAACAGGGCACTCTCCTCATCATACATGAGATTTTTAGCATAAGTAAAGTACTCATAGAGTTTATCCAAATATTGCTGATTACCTGTAACCTTATAAAGTTTGGTCATCACCGGCATTACCATATACAATCCGTCTGCCCACCACCAATAGTCATTATTGGGAGTTGACATCTCATATTCCATCACTTCCTTGGCACGGGCTATTTTATACTCTGCCGGCTCACGGTCCATGTTATACAAGTCAATATAAGTCTGGAAACAAATCTGCCAATCTCCAAAGAGAACATGTTCCATCGTTTCACCATAATTATATTTCCACTTGGATTTATCATCAGAAGTAGCCCCCTTCCATTGATTCTTTTCAGCCCATGCTTCCGAATACTTCTTGTAAGTCTCATTACCGGTTACTTCATAAGCTGCAATATTTCCGGTATGATAAGCGGCCGGATGCCAAAAGGCAAATGCCGGTTCCGGATTCTCCGCCTGCCAATAGTCATTTACCTTCTTAATAGTCTCAATAACCTTTGACTTTGTCCATACACTATCGGTAATTGTTTCATTCTGACTGTTACTCTTACCTGATTTACATCCTGCCATGCTAATACTGAAAACACAGCTTAATACCCAAAAAGAAATTTTTCTAAAGTTCATTAATTATACAGTTTTTCGTGGTTATTATTATAATGGCAAAGGTGCAAACTTTTTTAAACGAAAAGGTCCTAATATGATTCAAAACCGTACAAATATCATTCAATATACATAAAAAGAGAGTTATGGAAGGCACATAAAGCCTTCACATAACTTCTACCAATAATTAATCCTTAAACAATCTTTCTATTTAAACACACATCTATCTATTTATTTTGGGGAATAATCAAAAAACTAAACCCACACGGCCCGCCACCTCCATTCTCCAGCCGGACCAAAACTTTATTCCACCCCTGTCGAAACTGAAAAGGAGCGATATGTTCATCAATATTATACCAACTGGTTCCATAGTCACGCCATACATCCTTGCCGTTAATCCATACACGCCCGCTGTCATCCGTACCGATAGCTACCAGCATCGTCGTAGCTTCATCAAAATAAAGCTCGGTATAAGCATAGTAAGTTGAATGTCCGGTAGTCACAGGTGGGACATTGTGCATCGATTCACTCTGCATAAACTTCCAACGTAGCGTCCCGTCAAGCTGAACCTCGTCTCCGATAACTTTTAGCGGATCGGAATCCGTTTCCGCAATTCCTGTTCCTATCTGTCCATCAGTATATACAGCATCAAAGTCAATAGAAACTTCAGGTGGATGAACGATGGAAAAATCCTCTCGACCGAAGCTCTCCCACGGTCCAATCATATACCATGTATTGATATAGAGCCATCCCTTACGTTCTGCATCTTTAGAGAAACGCCGTCCGGGCAACGCTTGTGCTTTCACCATTTCCTTGCTCAACTTCGATCCTGAATAAGCACTGAATGTTCCCTTTCCGCCTCCGGGAGCAGAAACTTCTCCACTTCCGCCCATACCAGTTCCATTTCCATTACCGCTACCATTACCTCCAGAGCCTCCATTACCCGAGCTGCCATTACCTTGTCCCATTCCGTTTCCAGGATTACCTGCCTGACGAACTGCCCCGAACAGACCTTCCAAACGAGATTGCGCCAACCCTGCCTGACGAGTAGCTTGTCCGAGCAACCCACGATAATTATTCAAATCAGCAGTACTCTTTATCTCTAATCCTCCACTAGCATTACTACCTGCCGAAGTTGCCCACTCACCATCCCTTGACTGCATCCTTATCAATTCATCAAAACTCGGCATACGTGAATTACCCGCTTTCAAAGAACTATACACTTCAGGAAACGACTGTCCCTTGGATAAAGACTGTTTAGCAGCACTCACAGCCAAATGACTTTGTTGAATTTCAGCCTCATAGTCACGTAATACAGCATAAAGTTCTTCGACAGAAGCATTATCTGACGGATTTCCTGCTCGAGGAATAGCCCGCGCTTTCGATGTATCATTCGCATCAGCAGGTGCTCCCCATGGCAATTTTCTTTTTTCCACTTTCGTCAGCATATCTTCTTTACGCCGTCTCATTGTTTCAGCCATCGTTTGGAACTTCTTCACCTGCTCTTCCAGATTCTTTTTAACCAAGACCTCTGACTGCTCCACCAGCTGCCTGGCATAATTAGCAGGTAATGCCCGTTGTGCCTGTTCCTGTTTTACCTTTTCCGTCAAACTCTTTCTGGACTTTTGATTTTTCTGCTGTTTCATTTGCAAAGCTATCGCCTCCTGATCCAGAGACGGCATCTTCCAAATATAGAGTGCTCCGCCTACAAAACAAATCAATGCTATCATCCATGATAGGATAACCGTCAGACGGCTACTCCCTGTTGTAGTTCTCGTCATACGTCCTGATTCCTATATTAGTTAAGTTATAAAACTGGCAAGCATCCATCACTTCTACAAAACGTCCGAACGGAGTATGCCTGTCCATATCAATGCGAATACGCTTTCCCGGGTCAGTGATACATGTCTGTCGTAACTGTTCCATCATAAAATTGGTAGAACAAGGTTGCCCGTCCCAATAAAAATTACCATCGGCATCCAATCCGACAATAGCCTGCTTATCATCCGGCTTCAATTTAACAGCCGATTGTGAAGTTGGCAGATCAACAGGAATATCCCTATTTTTCACTTTCGTCATGGTAGATACCAGAAAGAAAATAAGCAGAAGAAACACACAGTCGATTAAAGGAGACATAGAAACTTCCGGTTCGTCCTCGTTATTAAATAATGATAGTCTCATAGGCTTAATAGGGTTTGCTTCCAAGGCGTACACGTGTATGTGTAAACCCCTGTATTTGACATTGGTCGAAGATCTCTATCACTGTGCTTACCGGTACAGTACGATAGGCCGTCACATCGATATTTGTTTCCACTCCCCGACTATTGCGTAATTCAGAAAGAAAAGCGCTTAAATCTTTTACAGGCAAGTAAGTACTTTCCCCCGAATAGGCATCATGCCCTACTACCTGATACACATTCTTCTTTTCGTCTACTGCGATAATCACCGCTTCCTCGCCTGCCCGTGTAGTGGAAAGGCTTGAAGTCATTGTAGGAAGCGTTAACGGAATCTGCATTTCCCATTTTTTCATCATCGTAGTTACTAAAAAGAAAATGAGCAGCAAGAACACACAGTCTATCAAAGGAGACATTTGCACTTCTACCTTATCATCGTCATCATAATTCAGTCTCATTCTTTTCCTCCTTGTTGTCCAGATACAATTTGGTAATCACTTCTTCCACTTTTACCTCTACCAGTGAAGCCATACGCATGATACGATTCTTGATAATAAAGTATAAAGCAATGGCAGGAGCAGCTATAATCAAACCGGCAGCAGTTGTTATCAATGCTTTGGAGATAGAATCAGACAAAATAGAAGCACCACCTTCATCCCCATATAAAGCAACCAGGCCGAATGCTTCTATCATACCTACAACAGTACCTAATAGACCAATCAACGGAGCCAATGAAGCAATAACAGAAAGAGGATATATACGTGCCAAATGTGTACGAATATCACGTGCAGCCATGTCACCTGCCGTCTGGCTAACAGCCTCACGCCCGGCTTTCACATGCTCAAAAATAAAACGTAGTGAGTTGGCTAGTGTAGAAGGATATTTGTCACAAGCAGCCAATGCTCCTTTCAAATCTCCATTTGCCAAACATTCGTTGACACTTTTGCACAAAGGTTTCGGAGCCAGACGACCTTGACGCGAAGTTATCAGTCTCTGAATTGCAATTACAAGAGCAATCAATCCCAACAAATACAATGGATACATCATTGTACCACCCGCTTTAATCTGTGCTCCCCAATCGATTTGCACTCCCTGATCGACAGCGATACTATCTGATGCAGCCTCATCATACATTAACTCATCATTTTCTTCCACTGCCGGAACAGCTGTCGCAATCTCACTTGGAAGTACTTTTGGAGCATTTTTTATATCATTCTGCGTTTTTGCCAAAAAGATTTCATCAAAACCTGCATCACGTCTTTCAGGACAAATAAATGACATTCCGGTTAACGTAATGTTACCAAAATCCTTCCAAAGGTCACGCGTCATCACCATCCAGTGTCCAGGCTTGTCACCAAGATCCAGACCTTTCAACTGGTTTATCAAATCTTTTGGTTCTCCGGCGATATAAGTAAAATCATATTTCTTTCCTTTTTGACTGGCTGACTTTTCGGAAACATGAAATTTCATTCCGATCTGCTCTCCACCCCATTTCACCCAGGCAAAAGTAATATAACGATACTCTCCCGGTCCCGGGTTTTCTCGGATAGGGATGGATAAACCTGTCATTTCTGCGGGACTTTTAGCAGCTCCTACATATATATAGTTTTCCGTCTTCTTTGAGTACCCTCCTTTCCGAACATACTTGTTATCTTTTACCCATTGTGCCCCATCCGGCAGTTTAGTACTAAACAGTTCGTACAGTCCTTTACCGGATTTGCCGTTCGTTTGTGCCGAAAGCGGGGTAGTAAACAATAGTATTGCTCCCAAGATGCATACACCTACTATCCCTTTCTCTAAACCAAATTTCATTTTTGTGTAATTCATGTCTATTCTTTTTTTATTATTAACTTTAAATTTATAGCCAACGTAAGTCATCGAACTAATTCACAATGGCAAAGTTCTTAAAAATAATAGAGAAACGGGTATTCTAATCATTCAAAAAGTTCCAAATCTTTAATACGCGACTTTATATAGAGTCCGATAATCATTCAAATAGGTTCAAAAATAAACCATATCTAAATCTTCCTTCACAAACAATTATACAATTAGCTTATACTTACGAACAAAGTAAAAAAACTACAGTTTTTTATACCTTTTGAATGATTCTTGTACTCTACGTCTTTGACAAACATATTTTATTCATATTTGAACCTTTTTGAACGGATTGTAGACCTTGCTTAAGCAAAAGATGCCTATTTTCGTCAACATAATTCGCTTATGATAGATTTATAACTGAAAAAGAGCAATATGAAGAGAATGTATTTGTTATTATTTGTTTGCCTGTTTCTTAGCGCCTGCCAGGCGACAGTACAGGAGAAGGAGCGTAGAACCGAGTTTAATGACGGCTGGAAATTCCACTTGGGAGAAATACCCGATGCCTCATCGCCCCAACTGGACGACGCAGCATGGAAAACCCTGAACCTTCCCCACGACTGGTCGATCGAAGGAGATTTCAGCGAAAAGAACCCTTCGGGATTTAGCGGAGGAGCATTGCCCGGCGGCACAGGATGGTACCGCAAAACCTTCACCATAGGTAAAGAACAGGCGGGCAAGAAGATATGTATTGATTTCAACGGCGTGTATATGCACTCCGAAGTATATATCAACGGTCAATTGGTGGGCAAACGTCCATACGGATATATTTCGTTCCGTTACGACCTCACGCCCTACATCAAATTCGGCGAGTCCAATGTAATTGCCGTAAAAGCGGACAACAGCAGGCAACCCAACTCACGCTGGTATTCGGGAAGTGGAATTTATCGTAACGTGTGGCTCACCATACTAGACTCGGTACATGTCGACCTGTGGGGAACGTATGTAACAACGCCTAAAGTAACAGCCACACAAGCCGACATTGTCATAAACACAACCGTTAGAAACGAAAAAAACGTTCCCTGTGATGTAGAAATCAGTACCACTTTATTGGATGCGCAAAACAAATCCATACGTAAAATGGTAGAAACACTACGTGTATCTTCGGAATACACTGGTGTCTGTCGGCAAACCATTGTCCTGGACAACCCGCGGCTATGGTCGCCCGAAACGCCCTATCTGTATCAGGTAAAAACAGAATTAAGAGTGGACGGCAAACTTACCGATACCTATTACACAACCACCGGTGTACGCACATTTACCTTCGATGCGGAGAAGGGCTTTTCGCTCAATGGTAAATCCATGAAAATAAAGGGCGTGTGCCTGCATCACGACCTGGGATGTCTGGGTGCTGCCGTTAATTACCGCGCGCTGGAGCGTCAACTGGAAATCCTCAAAGAGATGGGATGCAACGGTATCCGCACGGCGCACAATCCACCAACACCCGAACTGTTGGAACTGTGCGACCGCATGGGCTTTATTGTACAGGATGAAGTGTTTGATATGTGGCGCAAAACCAAATCGGAATATGATTACAGCAAGGATTTTCTGGAATGGTACGAACGTGACCTGACCGATTTTATACTTCGCGACCGTAACCATCCCTCCATATTTACATGGAGCATCGGCAACGAGATATGGGAACAATGGTCAGATAGTTTTGGCGACACGTTAAGCGTAGAATATGCCAACCAATTATTTAAGTTGGGACTTACTCCCGAAGAAGTGAAAGAGCAGAGCGACAAGCACCCTTATACCTTATTAACTACACGTTTGACGGAGATCGTGCGAAAGTTGGATCCGACACGCCCCATCTCTACTGCAAACAACGAAACCGAACCACGCAACCTGTTAATCCAATCGCCGGCACCGGATCTGATCGGTTTTAACTACAACAACCACAACTGGGAGAAATTCAACGAAAAATATCCCGGACGAAAGCTGTTGATTACCGAATCCACTTCCGGCCTGATGACACGCGGATATTACGAAATGCCATCGGATTCCATTTTCATCCGCCCTCATGCCGAGAAGGCTAAATTCGACCGTCCGCTAAAAGAATGTTCCGCCTACGACAATTGCCATGTGCCTTGGGGCAGCACCCACGAAAAAAGCTGGGATATGGTGAAAACAATGGATCACATTCCCGGATACTACGTCTGGACCGGTTTTGACTATATCGGAGAACCCACACCCTACGAATATCCCGCCCGCAGTTCCTACTTCGGCATCATCGATCTGGCGGGATTTCCCAAAGATGTATACTACATGTATCAATCGGAGTGGACAAATAAAAAAGTTCTCCATTTGTTCCCACACTGGAACTGGGAGAAGGGACAGGAGATCGATTTATGGGTTTACTACAACAACGCCGATGAAGTGGAACTGCTGGTTAACGGCAAATCGCAAGGCATAAAAAGGAAAGGAGAGAATGAGTATCATCTCTCTTGGCGCGTGAAGTATGAACCGGGAACTGTAAAAGCAATTTCCCGCAAAAACGGTCAGATGGTACTCGAACAAGAAATCCGTACCGCCGGAGAACCCGCGCAAATCCGCCTGACAGCCGACCGCCGCACGATAAAAGCCGATGGAAAAGATTTGAGCTTCGTCACAGTAGAAATACTGGATAAAAACGGAACACTCTGCCCGAATGCCGATAATCTTGTGCGCTTTGAAGTCAGCGGAAACACCTTTATTGCAGGCGTAGACAACGGTTCCCCTTACTCAATGGAACGTTTCAAAGACAATAAAAGGAAAGCATTTTACGGTAAATGCCTTGTCGTATTGCAAAACGACGGGACCAAAGGGAAGTCCACATTAAAAGCAATTTCAGAAGGATTGGAAGCTGCCGAAATCACTCTTTCCGGAAAATAACAAAAACAGATTCAGAAACAATCAAATTCTCCTTCCCCTTCACAACCCGCTACCACAAGGCGATAGCGGGTGAAGGGGCATCCTTCACCCGCCCATTCACCCGAACGTCTACTATAAAAGATTTACTTTATTTCAATTCCAACACTCTTTCCCGCTTCATTCAATCCCCCAAAGCAGAGATAGCATACACCGGATGGGCAGACTTCATCATCTCGTTCGATAATTTGATTATCTTTTTAACAGGTTTCCGAGGAACAGTAAGCAAAGCCTTCATGATAGTAAAAACAGAATCTACCGCCGCTCTACGAATCTTGTCATTACTTTCTCCGGGGTAACGATCCAAAGCTTCCCGTATCAATGTGTTTCGATAATTTTCCATGATTTTAGAACTCTTTTTTAAACCTTCAGAGTCCTGCGTAGTAGCTCTCAAACTATCCGCCACCAATTTTGTACGCGGTTGTTTTAGCAGTTCCTGTGCAGTCGTCAGTTTGAAAATATCATTTTCCATCCTCTTCAGGCATTTCACCAATTCTTTCTTCTCTTTCGTTTTATCATCACCGCTCCGAGTACTCATTAAAGCGTCCGCTTGCTCTTTTAACCGAGTAAGTTTCTCCAAATATTTACCCCGCAATGCTTCGTATGACATGCCACCGCGCTCGTCTTTATACAATTCACGATCCAACGTTCTGTATTCCTCTGAGACTTTTTGCGGAACTTGGGCGTACACACCGTTACCACCCCATGAGAGCAAAACCAATAAATTAAAGATAAAGATTATCTCTTTCATAT
>ENA-UEQP01002266-UEQP01002266.1-human-gut-metagenome-genome-assembly--contig:-NODE-2266-length-14893-cov-4.977929_pt1 | contig 14893 bp, 12 predicted proteins | sample MGYA00242951_ERZ507951 | MGnify/ENA primary metagenome ERZ507951 (study PRJEB26167, sample SAMN06115539) | human gut metagenome | host: Homo sapiens | place: China:Shanxi | collected 2015-11-18...
GTGCCAAACAGAAATTGACAAATTCAACAACCTATGGTTTAATGAAAATGAAATGATTCAGGCGCTTTTGCCCTTTTTCTCTGTGCATACCTATATTATAGTAAGAAAAGGGCAGAGGCGTTTTATGATTTGACTACAGACGGCCCGCTTTTTGCAAGAAAGGCCGGGCCGGGAGGAGCAGCATGGCAAAAAAACAGGAATATGGCAACGAGAGCATTACTTCTTTGAAGGGTGCCGACCGTGTGCGCAAGCGCCCGGCCGTTATCTTTGGCTCAGACGGCGTGGAGGGCTGCGCCCACTCCATCTTTGAGATCGTCTCCAACTCCATCGACGAAGCCCGCGACGGCCACGGCGATACCATCAACGTGACCCGCTGTAAGGATGGCAGCGTTATCGTTGAGGACTTTGGCCGCGGTATGCCCGTGGACTGGAACAACGGCGAGGGGCGCTACAATTGGGAGCTGTTGTTCTGCGAGATGTATGCAGGCGGCAAGTATGGCGAGGGTGAGGATAACTACGAGTTCAGCCTTGGCTTGAACGGTCTGGGCCTGTGCGCTACCCAGTATGCTTCTGCATGGATGACCGCCGATATCTACCGTGACGGATACCACTATCACCTTGATTTTAAAAAGGGCGAGAATGTGGGCGGCCTGCAGAAGGAAGCCTACAAGGGCCGCCGCACCGGCAGCATCATTCACTGGAAGCCGGACGACGAGGTGTTCACCGACATCGATGTGCCCGGCAGCTACTATAAGGATACCCTGCGCCGTCAAGCGGTGGTCAACGCAGGCCTGACCCTGAACTTTACCGATGAAAAAGAGAAAGACCCTGCCACTGGCAAGGCGTGGTACGAGAGCTGGTGCTATGAGCACGGCATCGCGGACTATGTGGCCGAGGTGGCAGGGGAGGATACCCTGACCCCGGTGTTCAGCTGCGAGAGTGAGGCTGTGGGCCGAGACCGCGAGGATCAGCCGGATTACAAGGTGCGCATGAGCGCGGCGTTCTGCTTCTCCAATAAGGTGCAGATGCTGGAATACTACCACAACTCTTCCTGGCTGGAGCACGGCGGCAGCCCGGAGCATGCGGTGCGCACCGCCTTTGTCTACCAGATCAACAAGTACCTGAAGGAAAAGAACCTCTATAAAAAAGGCGAGAGCGCCATCAGCTTTCAGGATGTGCAGGACTGCTTGGTGTATGTCTCGTCCAGTTTTTCCACCCGCACCAGCTACGAGAACCAGACCAAAAAAGCCATTACCAATAAGTTCGTCTCGCAGGCTATGACCGACTTCCTCAAGCATTATCTGGAAGTGTATTTTCTGGAAAAGCCGGACGAGGCCCAGAAGATCTGCCAGCAGGTGCTGGTGAACAAGCAAAGCCGTGAGCATGCGGAAAAAACGCGCCAGAGCATCAAAAAAACGCTGTCCACCCAGATCGACCTTGCCAACCGGGTGCAGAAATTCGTGGACTGCCGCACCAAGGATGCATCCCGCCGCGAGCTGTATATCGTGGAGGGCGATTCCGCTATGGGTGCGGTCAAGTCCAGCCGCGACAGTGAATATCAGGCCATCATGCCCATCCGCGGCAAGATCCTGAACTGCCTGAAGGCCGACTATGCCCGCATCTTTAAATCGGATGTCATCGTGGATCTCATCAAGGTGATGGGCTGCGGCGTGGAGCTGGGCGGCAAACACAACAAGGAGCTGGCGACCTTTAACCTCGACAATCTGCGGTTCAATAAGATCGTCATTTGTACCGATGCCGACGTGGACGGCTACCAGATCCGCACGCTGGTGCTCACCATGCTCTACCGCCTGACCCCGACCCTGATCGAGAAGGGCTATGTGTATATCGCAGAGTCGCCGTTGTATGAAATTACAACGAAAGAACGAACTTATTTTGCCTACACCGAGCCGGAAAAGACAGCGTTTCTGGAAGAGATCGGCGAGAAAAAATACACCATCCAGCGCTCCAAAGGTCTGGGTGAGAACGACCCTGAGATGATGTGGCTGACCACCATGAACCCGGAGAGCCGCCGTCTGATCAAGGTGATGCCCACTGATGTGGTGCAGACCGCGCAGGTGTTCGATATCCTGCTGGGTGATAACCTTGCAGGCCGCAAGGAACACATTGCGCAGCACGGCGCAGAATATCTGGACGATCTGGATGTGAGCTGATGATTTTAAATTGCCTCCGCTTGCGCTCTGGCAATGACAGAGGTAACGTTATTTTAATTTGGTGATTTGTCGCAGCCTGCGGGCTGCTCCAAATCACGTTTTCACGAAGAAGGCCCCAACGGGTCACGGCATTTTAAGGGAAAAATGCAGAAAACCGGAACGGCTCCATCTGTGAAAGAGCAGCTCAGGATGGCCCGCAGGCCATCCTGAGCTGCAAAAATAAAAAATATTTTCCGCTGAATATGGGCAGAGCGAGAGCGGCGCCCATTTAAAATCGTCAAGAGGTTAGAAGATGCCTAGAAAATCGACCAAGAAAACACTCAAGCCGGTGCGCCCGCAGCTGGGCGACGGCGTTGAAATTTTAAATGCCGGCAGTGTGCTGGAGGACCCCATCACCCGCACGCTGGAAACCAACTATATGCCCTACGCCATGAGCGTCATCGTCAGCCGCGCGCTGCCAGAGATCGACGGCTTCAAACCGGCGCACCGCAAGCTGCTGTACACCATGTACGAGATGGGCCTGCTCAAGGGCGCACGCACCAAGTCTGCCAACATCGTGGGCAGCACCATGCACCTGAACCCCCACGGCGATGCCGCCATCTACGACACCATGGTGCGCATGGGCCGCGGCAACGAGAGCCTGCTGGTGCCCTTTGTGGACAGCAAGGGCAACTTCGGCAAAGCCTACAGCCGGGATATGTCCTGCGCTGCTGCCCGTTACACCGAGGCGAAGCTCGAGGGTGTGTGCGAGGAGCTGTTCCGGGATATCGACAAGGAGACCGTGGACTTTGTGCCCAACTACGACAGCACCACCACCGAGCCTACCCTGCTGCCGGTCACCTTCCCCACCATTCTGGCCAACAACACGCTGGGCATCGCGGTGGGCATGGCCTGCAACATCTGCTCCTTCAATCTGGCAGAGCTGTGCGCCACCACCGTGGCCCTGATGAAGGACGAGCACCACGACATCTCCACCACCATGCCCGCCCCGGACTTCGTGGGCGGCGGTCAGATTCTGTACGATGAAGCGCAGATGCGTGAAATTTACGAGAACGGCCGCGGCAGCGTGAAGGTACGCGCCCGCTACAACGTGGTACCCGGCGAAAACATGATCGAGGTCACCCAGATCCCGCCCACCACCACGGTGGAGGCCATCATGGACAAGATCGCGGAGCTGGTCAAGGCCGGCAAGGTCAAGGAGATCAGCGACATGCGTGACGAGACCGACCTGAATGGCCTGAAGCTGACACTGGACCTCAAGCGCGGCGTGGATGCCGATAAGCTGATGGCAAAGCTGTTTAAGGCTACCCCTCTGGAAGACAGCTTCAGCGCGAACTTCAATATTCTGGTGTCCGGCCAGCCCCGCGTGATGGGCGTGCGCGAAATTCTCAAGGAGTGGACGGCCTTCCGTGTGGAGTGCGTGCGCCGCCGCACCTACTACGACCTGCACGGCAAGGAAAAGCGCCTGCATCTGCTCAAGGGTCTTGCTGCCATCCTGCTGGACATTGACAAGGCAATCAAAATTATCCGCACCACCGAGGAAGAGACCGAAGTGGTGCCCAACCTGATGATCGGTTTTGGCATCGATGAAGTGCAGGCCGACTATGTGGCCGAGATCAAGCTGCGTCATTTGAACCGGGAATATATCCTCAAGCGCACCAGCGAGATCGAACAGCTGGAAAAGGACATTGCCGACCTGAACGATATCCTTGCAAAGCCCGCCCGCATCCGCCGCATCATCATCGATGAGCTGAACGATGTTGCCAAGAAGTACGGTCAGTCCCGCCGCAGCGAGATCCTGTACGATCTGCCTGAGGAAGAGAACGGCTCCGAGGAGGAAGAAGCGCCGGATTACCCCGTGACAGTGTTCTTTACCCGCGAGGGCTACTTCAAAAAGATCCCGCCGCAGGGTCTGCGCACCGCCGGTGCCCATAAGCTGAAAGAAGGCGACGAGATCGTGCAGCAGATCGAGACCCGCAACAACGTGGAAGCGCTGTTCTTTACCGACAAGCAGCAGGTGTACAAGGTGCGTCTGGCAGAGCTGGAGGACGGCAAGGTGGCCCAGATGGGCATTTTCATCCCGGGCCGTCTGGGCATGGACGAGGGCGAGAACGTGCTCTCCATGGTGATCACCAGCGACTACAGCGGCTATATGCTGTTCTTCTTTGCCAGCGGCAGGTGCGCAAAGATCCCGCTCAGCTCCTATGCCACCAAGCAGAACCGCCGTAAGCTGCTCAAGGCCTACTGCGACAAGGAACCGCTGGCGAAGCTCTTCTTCCTGCCGGAGGAGACCGAGCTTGCCATCCGCACCAGTGCCAGCCGGATGCTGCTGGTTGGCACGGCGCAGATCGCGGCCAAGGCCACCCGCGACAGTCAGGGCGTGGCAGTGGTTACTTTGAAAAAGAACCAGACCATCGCTTCGGTGGTGCCTGCGGACACGCTGGAGCTGGCGAACCCCCACCGCTACCGTGTGCGCAGCCTGCCCGCTACCGGTGCGCTGCTCCGCGCCGAGGACGAGGGCGAGCAGATGAGCCTGCTGTAAAAAAACTCCCCCAGTCTCGCATTCGCTCGACAGCCCCCTCTAGGATGGGGCCTTTGGCATGGCGGGAAAGCTTTTGCTTGAATTGCAAAGTATCCGGTTTCGCCAGAGGCTCCCTCTCCGAGGGAGCTGGCACGGCGTAAGCCGTGACTGAGGGAGTTCAAGCAGTAGCGGAGACAATTTTAAATCGTTTCTATATAAAAGAGGAAACTGCAATGCAAAACATCGACCTGATCTGTGTGGGCAAGCTGAATGCAAAATATTTCGCCGAGGGCGTGGCCGAGTACCAGAAGCGCCTTGCCGCCTTCGCGTCCTTCCGCATCATCGAGCTGCCGGAGGAAAAGATCGAGGAGAAGAACGCCTCGGATGCCGTGGTAAAAAAGGCACTGGACAAGGAGGGCAGGGCCATCCTGTCCAATGTGCGCAAGGGTTCTGCCATCGTGGCCATGTGCATTGAAGGCAGGCAAATCTCCTCCGACGAGCTGGCCCAGTTCCTTGCCGACCGCGCAAACAGTGGGGCAGGAGACGTGGCCTTTGTGATCGGCTCGTCCCATGGCCTGTCCGATGAGGTGAAAAAGGCCGCCGCCCTCAAGTTCAGCATGGGACGCATCACCATGCCCCACCAGCTGGCCCGCCTTGTGCTCACGGAACAGATTTACCGTGCCTGCACCATCAATGCAGGAATGAAATATCATAAATAAGTGCAAAAACCGGTCTGTTCCCCAAAGCAGGCCGGTTTTCGGCTTTACAAGCGGCGCAAAACATGGTACAGTAAAGATACTGTGCTTTCCCTTTGAAAAGCACGCTCGGCAGTGGGGAAAGCTGCCGGAACGATACAACAACGACACGGCAAACCAGCCGCGGACGGAAAGGATGTACTACAATGGAACAGAGCGAAAAGACCCTTGATATGATCGTCAATCTCTGCAAGAACCGTGGTTATGTGTTCCCCGGTTCCGAGATCTACGGCGGTCTGGCCAACAGCTGGGACTACGGCCCGCTGGGTGTCGAGTTCAAGAACAATGTCAAAAAGGCATGGCTGAAGAAATTCGTGCAGGAGAGCCCCTATAATGTGGGTCTGGATGCGGCCATCATCATGAACCCCCAGACCTGGGTGACCACCGGCCATGTGTCCAGCTTCTCGGACCCCCTGCTGGACTGCCGCGCCTGCAAGGCACGCCACCGCGCCGACAAGCTGATCGGTGAGGAGCACCCCGAGGTGAATGTGGATGCCATGAGCTTTGACGAGATGGATGCTTTCATCGCAGAGCATGAGGACATCGTCTGCCCGGTGTGCGGCAAGCACGATTTTACCCCCATCCGCAAGTTCAACCTGATGTTCAAGACTGCCATCGGCGTTACTGAGGATAGCTCTTCCACCTGCTATCTGCGTCCTGAGACCGCACAGGGCATCTTTGTCAACTTTGCCAACATCCAGCGCACCACCCGCCGCAAGCTGCCCTTCGGCGTGTGCCAGGTGGGCAAGGCTTTCCGCAACGAGATCACCCCGGGCAACTTCACCTTCCGCACCCGTGAGTTCGAGCAGATGGAGTGCGAGTTCTTCTGCAAGCCCGGCACCGATCTGGAATGGTTCGCTTACTGGAAGGACTATTGCGAGAACTGGCTGCTGAGCCTTGGCATCAAGAAGGAGCACCTGCGCCTGCGTGACCACGAGCCTGCAGAGCTGGCCTTCTACAGCCGCGCTACCACCGATATCGAGTACGCCTTCCCGTTCACCGACTGGGGTGAGCTGTGGGGCATCGCGGATCGTACCAACTACGACCTGACCCGCCATCAGGAAGCTTCCGGCAAGAGCCTGGAGTACTTCGACAGCGAGACCAACGAGCACTACATCCCCTACGTCATTGAGCCGTCTCTGGGCTGTGACCGTGTGGCTCTGGCTTTCCTGTGCGAAGCATACGACGAGGAGCACCTGACCGACAGCAAGGGCAAGGAGGATATCCGCACCGTGCTGCATCTGCATCCGGCTCTGGCTCCCTACAAGTGCGCTGTGCTGCCCTTGAGCAAGAAGCTGGGCGAGAAGGCCATGGAGATCCGCAACGAGCTGAGCAAGTACTTCATGGTGGATTACGACGATACCGGTTCCATCGGCAAGCGTTACCGCCGCGAGGACGAGATCGGCACCCCGTACTGCATCACCGTGGACTTTGACACCGTGGGCGACGAGGCCAAGGGCATTGCCGCCGACAACTGCGTCACCGTCCGCGACCGCGACACCATGGAGCAGGTGCGTATGCCCATCTCCGAGCTGAAAGCTTATATCGAGAGCAAGATCGAGTTCTAAACTGCTTTTTCAAGGAGCCGTTCCCGGCAAAAGGGGAACGGCTCCTTTTGCTTGTTTTGGGCACCGGTTTGCGGTATACTGAAAACAAAAATGCATTTTACACCGCAGGAGGTTCTACCGTGGAAAATTTTGACGAACTGCTGAAAAAATATGCCGATTTCATCGTCCGGGTGGGGGTGAACCCGCAGCCCGGACAGACCCTCATCATCAACTGCCCGCTGGAGGGCGCGCCGCTGGCGCGGCTGTGCGTGCGCAGTGCCTACGAAGCCGGTGCCCGGGATGTGCAAGTGAACTGGAGCGATGACGCTGTGGCCCGTGCCCGCATGGAGCTGGGCAGCGAGGAGGCCCTGACCGACCTCAAGCCATGGCAGCTGCGCCGCTATCTTGACTATGCTGAAAGCGAGGGCGGCGTGTGTGTACTGCATCTCATTGCGGACGACCCGGAGCTGTATGCGGGCATTGACGGCAATAAGATCAGCAGGGTGAATGCCGCCCGCCGCGCCTTTATGGAGGAGTGGCAGGAGTACACCATGAACGACCGGGTGCAGTGGTCCATTGCGGCCCTGCCCAGTGTGCCGTGGGCAAAGAAGGTCTTCCCGGAGCTGGACGCGGATGCCGCAATGGAGGCTTTGTGGAAGCTGATCTTTGACGTGTGCCGGGTCACTGGTGGCGACCCGGTGAACGAGTGGCAGGCCCATATGGAGCGGCTCAGCACTCTGCGGGATAAAATGAACGCGCTGGACTTGGAAAGCGTGCATTTTGAGAGCAGCAATGGCACCGACCTGACCGTGGGTCTTGCGGATCGGGCTGTGTGGGAAAGCGCCGCCAGCAAGAGCGAAAAGGGCGTGGTGTTCCTGCCCAACATCCCCACGGAGGAAGTGTTCACTGCGCCCCACAAGGACAGGGTAGAGGGCGTTGTCTACGGCACAAAGCCCTATGTGTTCAACGGCCAGCTCATCAAGGACTTCCGTGTCACCTTTGAGAAGGGCCGGGTTGTGGACTACCACGCCGAGCAGGGACAGGTGCTGCTTGGCCGTCTGCTGGACGGCGACGAAGGCTCCCGCAGCATTGGCGAAGTGGCACTGGTGCCGGCAAGCAGCCCCATCAACCGCAGCGGCAAGCTGTTCTACAGCACGTTGTTTGACGAAAATGCCGCCTGCCACATCGCTTTTGGTGCCAGCTACCCCGGCACCACGAAGGGCGGCACGGCGCTGACGAAGGAAGAGCTGCTGGCCCGCGGCATGAACCAGTCCCGCCTGCATGAGGATGTGATGATCGGTGCAGAGGACAGCCATATCACCGGCAAATGCCGCGATGGCCGCACCGTGGAGCTGTTCCGGGACGGCGTGTGGGTGCTGTAAAAGACCCTGCGGCGAAAAAAATCTGCGAAAATGCTTGCATAATCGCGGGATGTATGGTATATTCTAGTAGTACGATATAGTTTAACCTGAAACGTGGGCCGCAAGGTCCGCGTTTCTTGTTTGTTTGGAGGTTTTTTATGGCGAAGCAGTCTGGCGGCAACACCGCCCAGAGAGTCGAAGCGCTTGTCCGCCCCACCGTGGAGGGCATGGGCCTGCGCCTGTGGGATGTGGTTTTTGAAAAGGAAGGTCCAGACTGGTATCTTCGCGTGCTCATCGACAAGGACGGCACCATGGATACCGACACCTGCGCGGATGTTTCCCATGCGCTGGACCCCATCCTTGACGAGGCAGACCCCATCGACCAGAGCTATTATCTGGAAGTGGGCAGCCCCGGCCTTGGCCGCAAGCTGACCCGCCCGGAGCACTATGAAGCCCTCAAGGGCCAGAAGATCCGGGTAAAGCTCATCCGCCCGAATGCAGACGGCGTGCGTGAGTTTTCCGGTATCCTGACAGGCCGCGAGGGCAGCACCGTTACGGTGAACACCGATGCGGGCGCTGTCACCTTTGAGGTGAACGCCGCATCCAGTGTGAACCTGTGCGATGATGAAGACCTGTTTGACTAACATAGATAGAGAGTAAATTACAGGAGGAACCCGAAAAATGGCAGCAGCGAACAATGAATTTTTTGAAGCTCTCTCCATGCTGGAGCACGAGCGCGGCATCACCGCAGAATACCTGATCGAAAAGATCAAGGCTGCGATCATCATTGCCGTCAAGAAGAACTATGAGGTGGAAGAGGACCACGTGAAGGTGGATATCGACCCCACCGCAGGCCGCTTTGATGTGGCCCTGATCCAGGACGTTGTGGCCGACGAGGACTGGTACGACGAGCACTCTGAGATCGGCATTACCGAGGCACAGAAGATCCGCAAGAGCTATGAAGTGGGCGACCGCATCGTGACCCCCCTCAAGACCAAGGACTTCGGCCGCATTGCAGCCCAGACCGCAAAGCATGTGATCCGTCAGGGCATCCGCGAGGCTGAGCGCAGCCAGCAGCTGAGCGAGATCCAGTCCCGTGCACACGACATCGTGCAGGCCACCGTTACCCGCGTGGACCCGGAGAAGGGCATCGTTGCTCTGGATCTGGGCAAGGGCGGCGAGGCTATCCTGCCCCACAACGAGCAGGTGCCCGGCGAGGTGTACACCGAGGGCCAGACCCTGCAGGTCTACGTTGTGGACGTGGTCAGCACTGAGCGCGGCCCCCGCGTTATGATCAGCCGCACCCACCCCGGCCTTGTCAAGCGCCTGTTTGAGCTGGAAGTGCCCGAAATTTTTGACGGCACTGTGGAGGTCAAGGCCATCAGCCGCGAGGCCGGTGCCCGCACCAAGATGGCTGTTTGGAGCAAGGACCCCAACGTGAACCCTGTTTCCGCCTGCATCGGCGAGCACGGTGCCCGTGTAGCTGCTGTTGTGGAAAAACTGGGCGGCGAAAAGATCGACATTGTGAAGTGGAGCGAGGATATCTCCGAGTTCATCTCCGCAGCACTCAGCCCGGCCAAGGTGGTCAAGGTGGAACTGCTGCCCGGCGAGACCCGTTCCTGCCGTGTGACCGTGCCCGACCAGCAGCTGAGCCTTGCCATTGGCAACAAGGGCCAGAACGCACGCCTGTGCGCACGCCTGACCGGCTACAACATTGATATCCGCCCCGAGAGCGGCTATTATGGCGAGGAAGAGCCCAAGAAGGAAGCCGAGACCGACGCCGAGTAATTCCGGCGCAGATGGCCAAAGGAGGGAAACCGGATGGCACAGAAAAAGATCCCTTCCCGCCAGTGCATCGGCTGCATGACCAGCCGCCCCAAAAAGGAGCTGGTGCGTGTGGTGCGTGCACCCAGCGGAGAGATCAGCATTGATCTGGTCGGCAAAAAGCCGGGCCGCGGCGCGTATCTCTGCCCGAACCCCGACTGCCTGACCAAGGCAAAAAAGAAAAAGGCGCTGGAGCGCTGCTTTGAGCAGCCGGTTCCCGCCGAAGTTTACGAGGCTCTGGCCGCACAGCTGGCCGAGGCCGCAAAGGAGGCAGCAGCAAATGGCAAAGAAGAATAACACCCCCGCAAAGCCCAAGCTGCCGCCGGAGGAAGCGCTGTATCAGGCGCTGAGCCTGTGCCGCAAGGCGGGCGCACTGACCATGGGCTTTGATGCCGTGGAAGATGCCTGCGTCAAGAGCAAGGCATGGCTGGTGATGGTGGCAAGCGATGCCAGCGCCAAGACCGTGCAGCGCCTCGACTATTCTGTGGGCGATCTGGTGGATGTGATCACCATGCCGCTTACGCAGGATAAACTGGCCGATATCAGCCGCAAGCCTGTGGCTGTTTACGCGGTGACTGACCGCAACCTCGCAAAGCTCTGCTTTGACCGCCTGTCGGACTGCGGAGCAATCAAAAATGAGGAGGATATGACCGAATGATCGTAAAATATAAAGTGAGTGATTTTGCAAAGGACCTGAACCTTTCCGCCAAGAAGGTCCTGGATGAGCTGAACGCCATGGGCAGCACCGGCAAGAAGAACAGCTCCAATCTGGAAGAGAACGAGCTGAACTACCTGCTGGAAAAGTTCAGCAAGGATAACAGCGTGGCAAATCTGGACGAATTCCTGAACAGCGCCAAGGCCGCAAAGGAAGAGCCGAAGCCCACTGAGAAGAAGGCCGAGAAAAAGCCCGAGAAAAAGCCCGAAGCTCCCAAGGCAGAAAAGAAGCCGGAGCAGCCTGCCGCCAAAAAGGCAGAGCCTGCCCAGCAGGATAAGAACGGCAATAAGCATAACGAAAAGAAGAACGAGCAGCACAAGAAGCGCGAGGAAAAGACCGTTTCTCTCAGCGAGCTGGCTCGTGAGACCGGTGCCAAGGCATCCGCTGCTCCGGCACAGGCTGTGTCCGTGCGCCGCGAGGACAATCAGGTCACCGTGGATACCCGCACTGTGGATATGAATGTGGACCGCTTCGATGCCCGTTACGATGATCTGGCTTCCACCAAGAACACCGAGAACCGCCGCAAGCCCACCCCGCAGGGCAACAAGCAAAAGTTCACCCAGCGCGGTCAGCGCCAGCGCCAGCAGTTCCAGAAGGGCAAGCGCGAGACCGAGTTCGAGCGTCTGCAGCGCATCCAGCTGGAAAAGGCCCGCAATGCGCAGCTGAAGGTCCTCATCCCCGATGAGATCACCGTCGGTGAGCTGGCTGCCCGCCTGAAGCAGCAGGCCGGCAAGGTCATCGCCAAGTTCATGCAGATGGGCGAGATGCATGCCATCAACGACGTCATCGATTTCGATACCGCCGCTCTGGTGGCCGAGGAGTTCCACGCCAAGGTCGAGAAGGAAGTCCACGTCACCATCGAGGAGCGCCTGTTCACCCAGGAAGAGGATTCTCAGGACGATCTCGTCACCCGTCCCCCGGTCGTCTGCGTCATGGGCCACGTTGACCACGGCAAGACCAGTATCCTGGACGCGATCCGCAAGACCAACGTCACCGCAGGTGAGGCCGGCGGCATCACTCAGGCCATCGGTGCATATCAGGTCAAGGTCAACGACAGCCTCATCACCTTCCTGGATACCCCGGGCCACGAGGCGTTCACCTCCATGCGCGCCCGCGGTGCAAACATGACCGATATTGCTGTTCTGGTCGTCGCCGCCGATGACGGCATCATGCCCCAGACGGTCGAGTCCATCAACCACGCCAAGGCCGCCAACGTCAAGCTCATCGTGGCCATGAACAAGATGGATAAGCCCACCGCCAACCCCGAGCGCGTGATGGAGGGCCTGACCAAGTACGGCATCATCACCGAGGACTGGGGCGGCGACGTCGCCTGCATCCCCGTCTCTGCTCTGACCGGCATGGGCATCAACGACCTGCTGGAGCGCATCGCTCTGGAAGCTGAGGTCATGGAGCTGAAGGCCAACCCCAACCGCCGTGCCAAGGGCGCTGTCGTCGAGGCTCGTCTGGACAAGGGCCAGGGCCCCATCGCCACCATTCTGGTGCAGAACGGCACCCTCCACTCCGGCGACGTCATCATCGCCGGTACCGCCGTGGGCCGTGTGCGTACCATGCGCAGCGACAAGGGCATTCTGCTGAACGATGCCGGCCCTTCCACCCCTGTGGAGATCACCGGTCTGACCGCTGTGCCTGAGGCCGGCGACCTGTTCGAGGCCGTCGAGGACGAGCGTCTGGCCCGTGAGCTGGCCGAGCAGCGCATCGCTGCCGCCAAGGAGAAGCAGTTCTCCGCCTTCCAGAAGGTCACGCTGGATAACCTGTTCAGCCAGATGGCTCAGAACGATATGAAGGAGCTGGCCATCGTCGTCAAGGCTGACGTCCAGGGCTCCGCCGAGGCTGTCAAGCAGAGCCTCGAGAAGATCTCCAACGACGAGGTCCGCGTCCGCGTCATCCACGCCGGTGTCGGTGCCATCAGCAAGTCCGACGTTGACCTGGCCGACGCATCCAACGCCATCATCATCGGCTTCAACGTCCGCCCCGACAACGTGGCGAAGGAAGAGGCCGCTGCCACCAAGGTCGAGATGCGTATGTACCGCGTCATCTATGACGCCATCAACGACGTCACCGACGCTATGAAGGGTATGCTGGCTCCCAAGTTCCGCGAGGTGTCTCTGGGTGAGCTGCAGGTCCGTCAGGTCTACAAAATCTCCAACGTCGGCACCGTCGCAGGCTGCCGTGTCACCAGCGGCAAGATCACCCGCGACAGCAAGGTGCGTGTCGTCCGTGACGGCATCGTCATCACGGAGGACGAGATCGCATCTCTGAAGCGCTTCAAGGACGACGCCAAGGAAGTGGCCGAGGGCTACGAGTGCGGCGTCACTCTGGCAAAGTTTGCCGACGTCAAGGAAGGCGACGTCTACGAGGCCTTCAAGATGGAAGAATACCGCGACTAAGAGAATAACCTCTCAGTCTGCCTTCGGCAGCCAGCTCCCCTACCGAGGGGAGCCTCTGGCGAAGAGAGAAAGCTTTCCGGAATGCCAAGGCCTCTCCTCGGTAGGAGAGGTGGCATTGCGAAGCAATGACGGAGAGGTTCATTTCAGAGGAGAAACTATGTCTCAGAAAAATATGGGCCGTCTGGCGCAGGACATGAAGCGTGAGCTCATCGCCATCATCGGACGGCTGAAAGACCCGCGGCTGGAGGGCGGTCTGCTGACCGTCACCCGGCTGGATGTGACGCCCGACCTGGACGTGGCGAAGGTCTATGTGAGCGTGATGGGCCGTGAGGACGGCCCCAAGCCCGCCATCGAGGCCCTGAACCGCGCCGCAGGCCATGTGCGCACCGAAGTGAGCAAGAAAATGCACATCCGCAAGGCACCCCGCTTCATCTTTGTGGAGGACGACGGTGCCGCCTATGCAGCCCACATCAATGAGCTGCTGCGCAGCCTGAACGTCAGCGGTGAGGCCGAGGCACAGCCCGAAGCCGGGGAGACCGAGGAGTAAAACACACTTTACAGCCTTGCGGAAAGGATGGAACATCGGATGACGGAACCGTTGAGTGTGCAGCAGATGGCCCAGCGCCTGAAGTCTGCCGACAACATTTTGATCCTGTGCCACAAAAACCCGGACGGTGATACCGTCGGCTGCGGCAGCGCCCTGTATTATGCCCTGAAAGCTCTGGACAAGAATGCAGCGGTGCTCTGCTCCGACACGATCCCGGCCCGCTATGCCTTTACCAATGCGCACCTGTTCAAGGGCGAGTTCGAGCCGGAAACGGTGGTTGCCGTGGACGTGGCCGGGCTGCAGCTGTTTGGCGAGGGCAACGGCGTGCCCCGCTACAGCCGCCATGTCGATCTGTGCATCGACCACCACGCGGGCAACAGCGGCTACGCTGATTTTACCCTGCTGGACGGCCAGGCCGCGGCGGCAGCGGAGCTGTTGTATGAGGTCATCATGGCCATGAAAGTGCCCATGACGGCCCACATTGCCAACTGCCTGTACACCGGTCTCTCCACCGATACCGGCTGCTTCGCCTATGCCAACACCACTGCCCATACCCACGCCGTGGCGGCCGCTTTGCTGCGCACCGGGATCGACTATAAGACCGTCAACAAGGTCTTTTTCCGCACCAAAACCCGCAAGCGCATGCAGCTGGAAGGCGCCATGCTGACCCAGGCGGAATTTTACGACTGCGACCGCATTGCGGTACTCTCCGTCCCCCTCTCCCTGATGGAGCAGCTGCAGGCCACAGAGAGTGACGCCGAGGAGCTCTCCTCCCTGGGCGGACAGATCGAGGGGGTCGACTGTGCCGTTACCATGCGGGAACTGCGGCCGGATGTCTGGAAGATCTCCCTGCGCACCGGCAGCCGGGTCAATGCCACTGAGGTTTGCTCCCTGCTGGGCGGCGGCGGCCATGCCGCCGCTGCGGGCTGCACGGTAGAGGCCCCCTGGTCCCAGGCCCGTGACCGGGTGCTGGCCGCCATCCGGCAGGTGGTGCCGGATTGTCAGGTGTAACTGCCCATGGCCAACGGAATCCTCATCATC
>ENA-UEQP01002284-UEQP01002284.1-human-gut-metagenome-genome-assembly--contig:-NODE-2284-length-14825-cov-4.136629_pt1 | contig 14825 bp, 11 predicted proteins | sample MGYA00242951_ERZ507951 | MGnify/ENA primary metagenome ERZ507951 (study PRJEB26167, sample SAMN06115539) | human gut metagenome | host: Homo sapiens | place: China:Shanxi | collected 2015-11-18...
TGAATGCCGCATGTATGCGGTAAATAAAATCGAACGGTTATAAAAATTGATAAAGGAAGGGAAAAGTATGAGAAAATATGGATTGTATCTTCTGATCGCGTTGAGTCTTATGACCGGCTGCCAGAAAAAAGATACAGTGACGGTGGATACGGCAGCGGAGACGACACAGGAGAGCAGCGAGACTGGATCCACAGCGGAACGTGAGCCGGAGAGTACGGTGGAGAGCATGTCGGGCACTGATCAAAACGGGAATACGGGCGCGGATGCCCAGACGGACCGCTTCGCCCTGATCCCTATCGCAGTAAGCGGGGAATATGACGGGGAATGGGATGACACAGACCAGACTCCGATCATCACATCGCGCTGCGACAAGGTCTATGTACAGGGGGACGGATATGATGCGCTGAAGCAGTCACTCATTTCCCTGAATAAAAAGCTGGTCAGCCAGAATAAAGAGGAGTATGCCTCCTATAAAAAAGAAGCTGAGGATATGCGGAACAATTACCCGGATATGAAGCAGTCATATGTCTGCAATTATGAATTTAATCCGGTCCGCTTCGACCATACGGTCGCCAGTATGTACTGGCTGAAATATTATGATCTGGGAGGCGCGCATCCGAGCTCTGTGACGGAATACCACAATTTCGATACGCAGACGGGAAAAGAGCTGGAACTTTGCGATGTAGTAAAAGATCTTCCGGGATTCCGGAAATATGTGAAGGAGGAGCTTTCTGACCAGAAGGAGGAGAAAGGATTATTCGAAGATTATGAAACGACCGTGGACAGCCTGTTTGCAGGGACAGGTGGATATGGGCTGCTGGAATGGTGCATCACGAAAACAGGTGTGCGCATTCATTTTGACCAGTATGTTATCGCCTCATATGCGGCAGGAGCTGTTGAAGTGGAGGTTCCGTTCGCCGGAAATGAAACGATGTTCCGGACAGACTATATAGGGAAAAATTCAGAAGGCTGGGCGAAAAAGACCAGTCCCTGGGAGACTGTGACGTATGAGAAGGGGGAAACCGATACGTCGGTGAGCTATCATTTTGATGATGCTGCGGACGGGTATGGCACGAGAAATATTACGATCGAGCGGGAACAGGGCGGAAAGAAGGAAGAATTCACGATGGAACTCTATGGACAGCCTCAGGACGGCTGGATCGTCATGACGGATGACGGCCACCCATATCTCTACACGGAGATTCAGAGCGAGAATGACTGGAGGACCATGGAAGTCTTTGACCTGAAGGGCGAAAAGATCCGTCATGTGGGTACATCGAATGACAGTCCTCATGGCGCCCTGTTAAATGATCCGGATGAGTTTTACCTTACCCGCAGGGTAGATGCTCTGGGTACATATGACGCTTACCGGAAATTCCATGTGGGTGAGAGCGGGATGCCGGTGGCAGAGAACGAGTTGTATACAAAAGTCAATGTCTGCGACTCGAAGGAGGAAGAGACGGCTCTGGTATCCACGAGGGAGCTTCCGGTGACAATGCTGGAAGCAGGCGGCAGTGAAAAAGAGGAGAGGCTTCCAGCGGGAACAAAGTATTATGTCCGGGCGACAGATCTGGAAAACTTTGTGGACATGGAGCTCTCCGATGGACGCAGATGCCGTCTGGCAGTGAAAAAGTCGGATAAAGGCTGGGGATTCGAGATCGACGGGGTGTATGAAGAGGATTGTTTTGAATTTATCCCGTATGCTGGATAAAAAGAATGTGTCATGGTGAATTTCCACACCGAACGCGCTCACCTGCTGTGATCTGCATCTTTTCGCGAACACGCATTCAGGAATGGGCGGAATCCGGGAAAAACGTCGAAATGCATTGACAAAACATATCCTCATGTTAAAATGGACTTATATGACGATTTGTAGCTGTGAAAATACTAGGCAGTTACGATTATTTGAAATACAGGAGGGGGAACCAATGAAATTTTTCATTGACACAGCCAATGTGGAGGAAATCCGCAAAGCAAACGATATGGGAGTGATCTGCGGAGTTACGACAAATCCGTCCCTGATCGCAAAAGAGGGAAAAGATTATGTTGAGACCCTGAAAGAGATCGCGTCGATCGTAGACGGACCGATCAGCGGCGAGGTAAAGGCAACGACAACGGACGCGGAAGGAATGATCGCGGAGGGACGTGAGATCGCGAAGATCCATCCGAATATGGTCGTAAAGATCCCGATGACCGTTGAGGGATTAAAAGCAACAAAGGTCCTTGCATCGGAAGGCATCAAAGTAAATGTTACCCTTATCTTTTCTGCAAACCAGGCACTTCTTGCAGCAAGAGCAGGTGCAGCTTATGTATCTCCGTTCGTAGGCCGTCTTGATGATATCTCCCAGCCGGGTATCGACCTCATCGAAACTGTTGCCGAGATCTTCGCACTTCATGATATCGAGACAGAGATCATCGCAGCAAGTGTCCGCCACACGATGCATGTGACAGAGTGTGCACTCGCAGGTGCTGATATCGCAACGGTTCCGTACAAAGTGATCGAGCAGATGACACATCACCCGTTAACAGATCAGGGAATTGAAAAATTCCGTAAAGACTATGAAGCAGTTTTCGGTAAATAAGGAAAATTCATGAGGACGCCTTAGGGCGTCCTTTTTTTGCACACTTTTTCATGGTAAAGAGGTAGTGGACAGAATAAAATATGGAAAGAGAAAGGTAAAACAAAAAATGGAAACATCAACAAAACAAAACAGGGTAGCATTTGCTATCCTTCAGACCGCAATCATCCTGTTAGGCCTCACGGTCTACGCCGCGGGAGTTGTCCTCTTCATCCTCCCGTTAGATATGATCGCAGCGGGAACCACAGGACTGGGCCTTTTCGCACAGCATTTCTTCGCGATCCCGCTCTCCGGCTTCGTGGCAGCCTTCAATATCGTCATGTTCGGCATAGGATGGGTGGAACTCGGAAAAAAGTTCGCGGCGACTACCCTGATCGCGACCTTCTATTATCCGTTTATCCTGAACCGTTTAAGCGTGCTCGTGGGGGATTTTATATTCACAAAAGACCCGATGCTCTGTGCGATCTTCGCGGGGATCATGATCGGTTTCTCATTGGGGATCGTGATCCGTTCCGGCGCGTCCACCGGTGGCATGGACATTCCGCCGCTTGTCCTGCAGAAACGCTTTAAGATCCCGGTATCCGTGTCCATGTATGCGTTCGATGTGACGATCCTCTTATCCCAGCTCCTTTTCCGTGACCGGGAGAAAATCCTCTACGGAATCATCATGGTCATGATCTACACCATGATCCTGGACAAGATGCTCGTGATGGGGAAAAAGCAGGTTCAGGCGAAGATCATCAGCGAGAAATATGAGGAGATCAACCTTGCGGTTCAGGAACAGCTTGACCGTGGGACGACCTTGTTTCAGGTGGAGGGCGGACACCTTAGAAAGCCGTCCATGGCTGTTGTCACAGTTGTTTCCGGCAGGGAACTTCAGAAATTAAACCGCATCGTCATGGATATCGACGGTGAGGCGTTTATGGTAGTCCATCAGGTCGGAGAAGTCCGCGGCCGTGGCTTTACAGAGATGAAACGCCACCTGGAAGCGGCTGGTTTAAAAAATTAAGCTGTGTACGAGGACTACGTTAGAAAAAAAGTTTCTTAATTTTTTCTGACGAAAAAGCATAAAAATATTGTTAAGGCAGGGAAAAACTCCTTGAATTTTGCATCAAATCCGTTTATTATTACACTAGGCAGAAATTTGATTTTCGTCAATTTAAGGAATAATGGAGGACAGCAAAATGACAAAAACGTCGGCAATTAACAGAATTCATGAATTGCTTGATGACAACAGCTTTGTTGAGGTTGGTGCTTATATTACTGCCAGAAGCACTGATTACAACATGCAGTCTCAGGAAACTCCTGCAGATGGTGTTGTTACCGGTTATGGTACAATCAATGGCGCTCTCGTTTATGTGTACAGCCAGGACGCATCCGTAATGGGCGGATCCATCGGCGAAATGCACGCAAAGAAGATCGAGAAGCTCTATAGTATGGCCATGAAAATGGGCGCACCCATTGTTGCCCTGGTAGACTGTGCAGGATTCAGACTCCAGGAAAGCATGGATGCCCTGGACGGCTTCGGCAAACTTTATGTCTGCCAGGCAATGGCATCCGGTGTGATCCCGCAGATTCAGGCTGTGTTTGGCAATTGCGGCGGCGGAATGGCAGTTGCATCTGAAATGGCTGATTTTACATTTATGGAGGAGAACGCAAAATTATTTGTGAACGCTCCGTTTGTAATCGCTGAGAACGATGCTGACAATTCCAGCGCTGAATATCAGGCAAAAGAGACAGGAAATGTATGCGCAACTGGTTCCGAGAAAGATATTATGACCGAGATCAGAAACCTTGTTTCCATCCTCCCGGCTAACAACGAGGACGATATGTCTTACAGTGAATGTGAAGATGACTTAAACAGAATCTGCACAGATATCGAAAATTGCGCAGGCGATACATCCATCGCACTGTCTATGATCTCCGACGATGGCTTCTATATGGAAATGAAGAAGGACTATGCACCGGAGATGGTAACGGCATTTATCCGTTTAAACGGAGCTACCATCGGCTGTGTTGCAAACCGCAGCGAAGTTTATACAGACGGCGAGAAGACTGCCTCCTATGATGCAGCCCTTACCGCGACAGGATGTGAGAAGGCAGCAGCGTTTGTTAATTTCTGCAACGCTTTCGAGATCCCGGTACTTACACTCGTCAATGTAGATGGCTACAAGAACTGCAAATGCAACGAGAAGAAGATCGCGAAAGCGGCTGCACGCCTGACTTACGCGTTCGCTAACGCAGATGTTCCGAAGGTAACTGTCGTTGTCGGCAAGGCAAACGGAACAGCAGGTCTTACCATGAACAGCAAGTCCATCGGTTCTGACATTGTATACGCATGGAAGAACGCGAAGATCGGAGTTATGGAAGCAGCACCGGCTGTGAAGATCATGTATGCTGACGAGATCGCGAAGGCTGACAATGCGGCAGCCCTGATCAATGAGAAGACAGCACAGTATAATGAGATGCAGGCAAGCGCTCTCGCGGCAGCAAAGAGAGGATATGCAGATGATATCATCGAGGCTTCCGAGACAAGACAGCGTGTAGCCGCTGCATTTGAGATGCTGTTCACAAAAAGAGAGGATCGTCCGTCCAAAAAGCACGGAACGATCTAATATGAGGTGGCTGAAATATGAAACAGAGAATTAGAAGAATCTGGCTTGCACTCTGCATGGCAGTTTGTCTCTTCGCGCTTGCAGGATGCTCTGCAGCCGCTGACACCGCTGAAACAATCGATCCGCAGATCGAAATGGCGATGCAGTCCGGCTCCCAGCAGTACCTGGATCTGTTCAACCAGATGGATGATGCTTCCATCGAACAGGCCCTTGCAACAAGCGTAAAGAACAAAGATACTGTTATGGAGAATGCGTTAAAATCCTGGGATTCCATTAAGGATGACCTTGGCGCGTTCGTTTCCAGCGAGACAGCAGTCGTTACAAAAGGTGATGACGGCTATATCGCAAGAATGAACACCGTTTACGAGAAGAGAGCGATGGAATTCACTCTGATCGCGGACGAAGATCTCAGCAAAGTTGAGACAATTTCCTTCTCCCCGGTTTACACAACAGGCGAGAAGATGGCGAAAGCCGGAATGAATACCTTAATGGGTATGGGCGTTGTATTCGTAGTCCTGATCTTCATCAGCTGGCTGATCAGCATGTTCAAATACATCAGCGTATTTGAGGCAAAGATGAAAGCGAAGAAGAATGCGGCAGCGCCAGCACCGGCAGCACCAGCAGCTCCGGCCCCTGCAGCAGCACCGGCTCCGACAGCAGCTCCGGCTGAGGAGGAGAACCTTACCGATGATACAGAACTCGTTTCCGTAATCACAGCAGCAATCGCAGCTTACGAGGGAAAAGAGACTGTTGACAACGGACTTGTAGTCCGCTCCATCAAACGTGTTTCTAACAGAAACTGGAATTAATATTATCAGGAGGAAATCACAATGAAAAATTATACAATCACAGTAAACGGTAATGTATATGAAGTAACAGTAGAAGAGGGCTTCACAGGCGCAGCTTCCGCACCGAAGGCAGCAGCACCGGCACCGAAGGCAGCACCGGCAGCAGCACCGAAGGCAGCTCCGGCACCGGCAGCAGCTCCGGCTGGCGCAGCAGGCGCAGTAGCAGTTACAGCTCCGATGCCGGGTAAGATCCTTGGCGTTAAGGCATCTGCAGGTCAGGCTGTTAAGAGAGGTCAGGTTCTCCTGATCCTTGAAGCTATGAAGATGGAGAACGAGATCGTTGCTCCGCAGGACGGCACTGTTGCAACAATCAACGTTGCTGTTGGTGATTCCGTAGAGCCGGGTGCTACACTCGCTACATTAAACTAATTTTCTGCTGACTGCAGATTCCACATGGAGGGATTAACATGGAATACATTCAAAATACACTTTTGAATCTTCTTCAGCAGACAGCATTCCTGAATTTAAGCGTAGGAAACCTGATCATGATCTTAGTTGCGTGTATCTTCCTTTACCTTGCGATCGGAAAAGGATTTGAGCCGCTTCTTCTTGTACCGATTTCCTTTGGTATGCTGCTTGTAAATATCTACCCGGATATTATGCTGAGCATTGAAGATTCTTCTAACGGAGTTGGAGGACTTCTTCACTACTTCTATTTACTGGATGAGTGGAGTATTCTTCCGTCCCTGATCTTCATGGGTGTAGGCGCGATGACAGACTTCGGTCCGCTGATCGCTAACCCGAAGAGCTTCCTTTTAGGCGCTGCCGCACAGTTCGGTATCTACGCCGCTTACTTTATGGCTATTTTCATGGGCTTCAACGACAAGGCAGCCGCAGCGATCTCCATCATCGGTGGTGCTGATGGCCCGACATCCATCTTCCTTGCAGGTAAGCTTGGACAGACTGAGTTCATGGGACCGATCGCCGTAGCAGCTTACTCCTACATGGCCCTCGTTCCGATCATTCAGCCGCCGATCATGAAACTCTTAACAACGGAAGAAGAGAGAAAGATCAAGATGGAACAGCTTCGTCCGGTATCCAAACTTGAGAAGATCCTCTTCCCGGTTATCGTTACGATCGTAGTTTGTATGATCCTTCCGACAACAGCTCCGCTCGTTGGTATGCTTATGGTTGGTAACCTCTTTCGCGAGTCTGGCGTTGTTAAACAGTTACAGGAGACAGCTTCCAACGCTCTTATGTACATCGTTGTAATCGTTCTCGGTCTTTCCGTTGGCGCTACAACAAGTGCTGAGAGATTCTTAAAAGTTACAACTATCAAGATCGTTATCCTTGGACTTATCGCGTTCGCGTTCGGTACAGCAGCCGGCGTTATCTTTGGTAAGCTCATGTGCAAGGTAACTGGTGGTAAGGTTAATCCGTTAATCGGTTCTGCCGGAGTATCCGCAGTTCCGATGGCAGCCCGTGTATCCCAGAAGGTTGGTTCTGAGGCAGATCCGACAAACTTCCTTCTTATGCACGCAATGGGACCGAACGTAGCCGGCGTTATCGGTACAGCAGTTGCTGCAGGTACCTTCATGGCTATCTTCGGAGTTTAATTGGAACCGAAACTTTTAATATAGGGAGGTCTGCCCGGGCAGATCTCCCGGTAGGAGGATAATAAAATGGCAGAAGTTCAGAAAAAGCCGGTTAAGATCGTTGAGACCGTTCTTCGTGATGCGCATCAGTCTCTCCTTGCAACAAGAATGACGACTGATCAGATGCTTCCGATCGTTGACAAAATGGATAAAGTTGGCTACTACGCAGTAGAATGCTGGGGCGGCGCTACTTTTGATGCCTGCCTGCGTTTCCTGAAGGAAGATCCGTGGGAGAGACTCAGAAAACTGAGAGCTGGATTCAAGAACACGAAGCTTCAGATGCTGTTCCGTGGTCAGAATATCCTTGGATACAATCATTATGCAGATGATGTGGTTGAGTACTTTGTACAGAAATCCATCGCAAATGGTATTGATATTATCCGTATTTTTGACTGCCTGAATGATATCAGAAACCTTGAGACTGCCGTTAAGGCAACAAAAAAGGAAGGCGGACATGCCCAGATCGCCCTTTGCTATACATTAGGCGATGCGTATACACTTGATTACTGGAAGAATATCGCTTCCGAGATCGAGAGCATGGGCGCTGATTCCCTCTGCATCAAGGATATGGCAGGTCTGTTAACTCCGTATGCGGCTACTGAGCTTGTTACGGCATTAAAACAGGGTACAAAGCTGCCGATCGACCTGCACACGCACTATACCTCCGGTGTTGCTTCCATGACATATTTAAAGGCTGTGGAAGCAGGCTGCGATATCATTGACTGCGCAATGTCTCCGCTGGCTCTCGGTACATCCCAGCCGGCAACTGAAGTTATGGTTGAGACATTCCGCGGCACCAAGTATGATACTGGCTATGACCAGAATCTGCTTGCAGAGATCACCGATTACTTCACACCGATCCGTGAGGAAGCTTTAAAGAGCGGCCTTCTGAACCCGAAGGTTCTCGGTGTAAACATCAAGACGCTCCAGTATCAGGTACCGGGCGGAATGCTTTCCAACCTTGTTTCCCAGTTAAAGGAAGCTGGCCAGGAAGACAAGTACCGCGCAGTGCTTGAGGAGATCCCGAGAGTAAGAAAAGACTTCGGTGAGCCGCCGCTTGTAACTCCGTCCTCCCAGATCGTTGGTACACAGGCTGTATTGAACGTTCTTGCCGGCGAGAGATATAAGATGGTTCCGAAGGAGTCCAAGAAGATCATGATGGGCGAATTTGGTAAGACGGTAAAACCGTTCAACAAAGAAGTCCAGAAGAAGATCATCGGCGATGCAACTCCGATCACCTGTCGTCCAGCAGATCTGATCGAGCCGCAGCTGCCGAAATTCGAGAAGGAATGCGCACAGTGGAAGCAGCAGGATGAGGATGTATTATCCTATGCTCTGTTCCCGGCTGTAGCAAAAGACTTCTTCGAGTACCGTGAAGCCCAGCAGACAAAGGTTGACCGCAAGGTTGCTGATAAGGAAAGCAAGGCTTATCCGGTATAATTTTGCAGTAAATCTAAATATCAATTGACGAAAAAATGAAGTCCGGCATTTCCGTGAGGAGGTGCCGGATTTTTTATGCGCACTTTTTTAATTTTTCATTAAGAAAATGCGGCAATATTTGGAATTTGTGTGAAGTTTCCCATACGCAGTTGACAGGAAAGTCCATTTGTCTTTATAATGGGTATGATGTCGGTTTTCTGCTAAAATTTCATAAAACCGGCAGTGGGAGAAAAAAATAACATGACAAAAAGACAAAAAAGAATTCTGGCACTGATGTTCGGCGCAGTTCTTTTAGGTGACTGTGCAGGCCGCGCCGGAACAATGATATCCGGACTTTCAAGTGCCTATGCGGCAACGGGTTCGGCGACAGTAAATGCCACGACCCTGAACGTGAGAAGTACGCCGGGGACAACGGGGGCTATCGTAAAAAAACTTGCATATGGGGCAGCGGTTACGGTTGTCTCCGAGACTGCGGGATCAGATGGAAAGATCTGGTATAAAATCAAATTTTCTTCCGGTTCCGGGACACAGGAAGGTTATGTCCGTTCAGACTTTATTAAATTCCCGGTATCCTACAGCTATGACGCGAACTTTGAGAGCTATTTAAACAGCCAGGGATTCCCGGAAAGCTACAAGACGTCTCTGCGGACCCTTCACACGGAACATCCGACCTGGGTCTTCCAGGCCCAGAAGACGGGGCTTAACTGGAGCGATGTGATGGAGGCGGAAGGAGCAGTCGGAACGAATCTGGTATCGAAGGCGAGCATTTCATCCTGGAAATCCACAGACTACGGTGCCTATGACTGGAATTCAGGTAACTGGACCGGTTTTGATGGTGCATCCTGGGTGGCTGCATCAAAGGATATCGTTGCCTATTATATGGATCCGCGTAATTTCTTAAATGATACCTATGTGTTCCAGTTCCTGCATCACGCTTATGACAGCAACGCTCAGACGAGAGAGGGACTGACAAGCCTGATCACGGGAACATTTCTGGAAAAGACACCGGATGAGACAACGTCGGCCCAGAGTGTTCAGGAGACATCGGGAGCTGGAAACACAGGAACCGTGAATCACAACACGGGCACAGAAACATCCGGCAACCTTCAACAGGGTGAAAACTACGGACCGGGAATGAATTCTGGTACATCGAATGGAAGTCCTTCGGGAAACGTCACCGGTAGTTCCGGAAACGGAAGTCAGGGTGTGAGCCTCGAGGGACCGGGATCCGCAGTGAGTTCCACGATCAGCCAGAGAAAAATGTATACAACGGCACTTCCTGAGGTGGAGTATGGTCCGGGAATGGACGCGTCCGCGATCACTGACGATAACACCGGAGCATCCAACACATCACCGGTACCGACGGGACAGACATATGTGGATATTATTATGAAGGCAGCGTCCCAGACAGGTGTCAATCCGTATGTTCTCGGCGCGATGATCCTTCAGGAACAGGGGACTGGAAAATCAGGAAGTATTTCCGGAAAGACCGCCGGTTATGAAGGCTTCTATAACTTTTTTAATATCGGCGCTTTTGCGTCGGGATCCATGTCCGCGGTCACAAGAGGTCTCTGGTATGCATCCCAGTCGGGAAGCTACGGAAGACCGTGGAATTCCATTGAGAAATCCATCATCGGCGGCGCGACCTACTACGGAGAGAATTTCCTGAAAAACGGACAGGATACTTTCTATTTAAAGAAGTTTAACGTGCAGGGAAGTACCCCCTACAAACACCAGTATATGACAAATGTGGAGGGTGCGGCCGGAGAGGGCGCAAAGTTGGCGAGAGCTTACACGGACGAGATGAAGAAACAGGCGCTTGTATTTAAGATCCCGGTGTTCAATAACATGCCGGAGGCCGCATGCGCGAAGCCGACTGTAACAGGAAGCCCGAACAACAAACTGTCAGGAATCACGATCGAGGGATATTCCCTGACACCGACCTTTAATAAGGATACAGAGAAATATGATCTCGTTGTGGATTCTTCTGTTTCTTCCGTCAATATCCGTGCCACAGCGATCGATGCCAAAGCATCTGTCAGCGGAGCGGGAACCATAAACCTTGGAGGCGGAACGACGATCGTAAAGATTGTGGTGAAAGCTGAAAACGGCGATATACGTACCTATCAGGTTTCCATCGCGAAAGGAAATGGGAATGGAAGTACCACGGTAGTCTCACCGTCAACGGGAAGTTCTGCCGGATCGACGGGCAGCGGATCGACTGTGGGACCCGGCGGATCGACCGGTATGTCCAACAGCGGAAGCAGTTTCAGTACTACCGGTCCCGGAGGTGCAGGTTCCGGATCGCAGAACTCTTATCCGGAGGGTGCTTCGGGGTCTGGAAAGCTTGTGACAGGTAACTGATCCGGAATGCGTTTTTGCGCGGCGGTGAAGGGATTGAACAGTTACGTTTCTGGATAGACTATGCTTAGAAGTCCGGACAGAACTTGTGGAAACAGATCAGGTTCTGTCTGGAAAATACTGGAATAGGAGATAAAGAAATATGAATAAATACATGAAAAAACTGGCGGCGGGACTTCTGGCGTTCGCGCTGATGGTCATGTTGTTGCCGGCCGGTTCTCTGGTTTCGTTCGCGGCCAGCGGAAAACTCTCGTTTTCCGACCCGACCGCATCTGTAGGAGATCAGGTATCCGTGACAATGAAGATCGCCGCGGACGCAGCTCTTGGTTCCTCAGATGTGATGCTTCAGTACGACGCGGATGCTCTTGAGTTCGTCAGTGGAACGAACTCAAACGGTGGTGCCGGATCGGTTCGCGTCATCGGTTCCGCGGAAGCTGCAGACCAGAAGACATTCAGCTTCACATTAAAGTTTAAGGCATTAAAGGCAGGAACCTCCTCCATCACGGTAAAATCCCAGGAGGTTTATGATGCCGATTCAAAGGCTATCACGCTGGATCATGTTGGAAGCTCTTCTGTGAAAGTTAATGCTGCGGACACTTCCTCTAAAGACGCATCCTTAGCGTCTCTCACGATCTCACCGGGTACCTTAAAACCGGCCTTCTCCGCAGATGTAACAGAGTATACAGCGGCTGTTACCAGTGATGTGACATCTGTTACGGTCAGTGCACCGGCAAAGGATGGCGGCGCGAAGGTTGCTGTCAGCGGAAACGATGAGCTGCAGGATGGAGAGAACACGATCACCTGTACCGTGACGGCAGAGGATGGTGTGACCACAAAGACCTACACCATCGTTGTCACAAAGTCTGATGACGCAGCCGCTTCCGATGGGGAGACAGGTGCTGATTCCGCAGAGACAAACGCGGGAGTTGTCGGACAGGACGGCAACTGGACGGTTACGGATACCTTTGATGACTCGGAGCTTCCATCCGGCTTTACGGCCACGGAGATCGAGTACGAGGGAAAAACAGTAAAGGCAGCCACAGATGACTCCGGAATTACGTTACTTTACATGACTGATGATTCCGGCAACGGAGATTTCTTTGTTTACAACAGTGAGACAGGAACCTTATCTGCCTATGTTGTCGTGAAGATGGCAGAAAAGACGGTTGTAGTTCTTCCGCCGGAGTGCATCCCGGAGGAAACGAAACTTCCGGATGGCTTTGCCGAGTGTACGATCGATATCGGAAACCACACGGTTCACGGATGGATCTGGAAAGACAACGGAGATTCCGCACCGGAATATTGCATCGTTTACGGCCGCAATGAGAACGGTGAGGAGGGATTCTACCGCTACGATCAGAAAGAGATGACACTTCAGCGTTACTTCCAGGATCCGGACGCAGCGGATGCCCGCAGCAAATACTTAAAGGTTGCTGAGGATTACAACAGTCTGTTAAAGGACTATGAGATCCGCGGATTCTTTGTGATCGGACTCTTTGGTCTCAGCATTGTTCTGGTGATCATTATCATCGTTCTTCTACTTAGAAAACCGAAGACGCCGAAGAATCCGGTACGGGGCGGTTACGATGATTATGATGATTATGAGTCCGGACGGAAAAACAGCAAATCTGAGCTGAAAAAGGTACAGAAGTCCGGAAAGACAGGGAAAACGCCGGAGAGAAGACTGATGTCCGGAACAACTGCCCAGCGGGAAGAGGTTTTCGATGATGAAGAGGAAGCAATGCCTCGCAGAAGACCGGCTGCCGCAGAAAGACGGGAACCGTTGAAAACAGAACCTGTCTCCGAAAGAACGGACGTCCCGGAGAGACCGGCAAGACCGATGAAACAGAACGTGGAGGATATGGAAAAGGATCTTTCAAAGAATCTGGCAATGGAAGCTGCGAAAGCAGCTCCGAAGGCAGCTCCGGCCGCGAAAACGGAGAAGGAAGACGATGATCTGGAGTTTATTGATCTGGATCTGTAAATAAGAGCATGAAAAAAGTGCCGTGGGAAGCAGATAAAAGCTTTTCACGGCACCTTTTTTATCACCGGTTCATCTCACTGACAGGTCCTGTGGAGTGGTGCTCACGGATGATACGGTCGATCTCCTTAAAGTCAGAGGACGGAAGATCGCCCGGTACTGTATTCTTGACACTGGATGTAGCGTTACCGAACTGCATGGCCTTTTCCGGATCGCCGTATTTTAAGAGACCGAAGAGAACTCCTGCGACGTATGCATCGCCGGAACCGATCCGGTCGATTACATCGATATCGTTGTATGGTTCTTCTGTGTAATATTTATCGGTGCGGGCATCGTAGACGATGGAAGTAAAGTTGTGTTTTCGCGGGCTGATGACGGTACGCTGGGTAGTAGCCACGATCTTTACACCGTAATCGGTGGCATAGCTTTTCATGATATCTGTCAGATCGCCGGTCTTTTTGAACATGCGGCGGCTTGTCTCCTCAGAGACGAAGAGTACGTCGACCAACGGAAGGATCTCCTCGATGGTCTTTCGCGCCTCCTCTTCACTCCAGAGGTTTGCGCGGTAGTTCACATCAAAGGAAATAATGGCTCCGGCAGCCTTGAAACGGCGGATCAGCTCCACAGCGACGTTCTGCATATTCTGACAGAGTGCCAGGGAGATTCCGCTTGTATGGAACATTTTTGCGGAATGATAAATATCCTCCGGGATCTCGCTCATCTTGATCCTTGTGACAGATGCCTGATGGCGGTCATAGACGATCGTAGGTTTTCTCGGAGCGGCGCCCATCTCATAATAGTAGAGTCCAAGTCTTGCATCCGGTGTATCATCATAGACCAGATAGTCATCGGACACTCCGACAAATCGGATCCGGTTCTTGATAAAGGTTCCAAGTTCATTCTGTGGCAGCTTGGAAACGATACCGGTACGGAGTCCTAAAAGGGCAACGCCGGAAGCAACATTGAGTTCTGCTCCACCGGCACGTTTTTCAAAGATATCGCCATCGACGATGCGGGCATGACGCGGTGGTGAGAGACGCAGCATGATCTCGCCAAATGTAATCAGATCGAAAGAATTTTTGTCCATATCATTTCCTCCGGATTATATATATTTTGTGAAAAATTTAGCAGGCTATATTCACAGTATAATCCCGGAATGGAAATTCGTCAAAGGATTTTCAGTAATTTTTGACGATGATTTTCGAAAGAAACTGAAAGAACAGACAGGAATGTGAAAACAGGGGGAGATCATGGCTGAATAGTAACAATTCCGGGAACTTGTGAAATTTCCCCCTTTAATTCTTTGGGAAAATGTGCTAATATTAAGTATTATATATATAACAGTTCGATATCTGGCTGCCAGTCAAAGACGGCGGAAATAAAAATAGAAGAAAGATGTACGGGCA
>ENA-UEQP01002301-UEQP01002301.1-human-gut-metagenome-genome-assembly--contig:-NODE-2301-length-14725-cov-2.992490_pt1 | contig 14725 bp, 19 predicted proteins | sample MGYA00242951_ERZ507951 | MGnify/ENA primary metagenome ERZ507951 (study PRJEB26167, sample SAMN06115539) | human gut metagenome | host: Homo sapiens | place: China:Shanxi | collected 2015-11-18...
CCATTACAACCAGCCCGTCTGGCTCTTCCGCTGGCAAAAAATCCAGATCCTCCGGCTCCAAGTCCACCACCGAAACGGTCATTTCGTCCATCTCCAGCACAGCTACCACCACCGCGCAGAATGCGCTGGGCACTGTGACCACCAGCATCCAGACCCTTACCGAGAAGGTCAAGGACAGCTCCGGCAAGATCAAAGACCGCATCACCGAGACCACCACAACGACCGGCAAGGAGATGGTGAACGGTGTTGCAACAACCTTTAAGCAGGTCGAGACCAAAGTCAACGGCACGGTCACAAAGGTCACAAAGACCTACGACGACATGTCAAAAACGCTGCTGGGCACCTTTACCAACGTCTCGGAAACCACCTTTGACGGCATCACCACAAAGGTGCAGCAGGCGGTGGAAAAGTACGCGGACGGCAGCGAACATATCAAGAAGACCGTCACAGAGACCGGCCAGCGCGTCGGCGAGAACGGCGCGGAGACCTACGAGAAGATCATCACCTACATCGACGGCGTTCAAGACAAGGTTACGGAGACCTCCAACCTCATTGACAAGAGCGTGAAGGGCACCCAGAGCCGCATTGACCAGCAGCTGAGCGAGGCTTCCGGTCAGCTGGATAAGGGCATTTTCGGGCTGGTAAAGAACACCTTCAAAGACGCCAAAAACGGCGACTGGGCAAGTCTTGGGCTGGATTTTGTCAATCTGATCTGGGGCGAAGTGTCGCAGGGGCAGCGTGACGTGATCTCTAAGTGGCTTACGGACGCACTGACCGCGGTCAACGAGGGCTACTTCAGCGGTGGCATCGGCAAGGCATTTGATATCTTCCAGAAGCTTTTTTCTGACGGCGGGGTAAAATCCGATATCGACGGTGTGACCAATTCGGTCAAGGCTTTTGGTGAGATCGTCAACGGTCTTGCAGGCTCCGGCGGCGTGGGCGGCGCTCTGGGCAGCATCGTCCAGAGCTTTTCCGGCATGGCTGGCGGCATCACGTCTGCGCTGGGCACTATCGTGTCTTTTGTTGCAGCAAATCCTATTCTTGCCCTGATCCTGGGCGTGGGCGCTGTCGCTGGCGGCATTGGCCTTGCCATGTGGATGGACAAGAAGAATAATCAGAAGCCTGTCAGCCACTGCCAGAGCCCCTTTGACAAAACCGGCATGTATGACAGCCTGGGCACCTTCTCCACCCGTGCGGCCCTGCAGTACCGCGTTACCGGCCAGCAGTCCATTGTTGACCGGCAGACCAGCATTCTGGAACGCATCGAGGGGATGCTGGACGAACATCTGCCAGACATCGGCAAGGGTCAGGTGGTCATGGATTCCGGTGAACTGGTGGGCGTGCTGTCGACCCGCATGGCGACCAACGTAGATGCACGCATTGGCGTGACAGTGGAACGAAAAGCGAGGGGTGTGTAATGGCAAAGCTTCTGGGGGCAAAAATCGGCAATTTTCACACCCTGACAGATTGGGGGCTGTACCTCAAGGTAGGCAGCCCTAAAATCGGCGCGGCAGAACCGGAAGAATACCTTGTGCAGGTCACCGGATCTGATTCACTGCTGAACCTGACCACATGGGACGATGGCAAGGTGCACTATAAAAAGCGCACCATCACCATGGAGCTGCTGTGCAACGCGCCAAAAAGCAAGTGGCCTTACATCGAAAGCACCATTGCCAATGCCATTCATGGCAAGTGGCTGCAGTGCCGCTTTGATGAAGACCCGGCGTGGTACTGGGAAGGGCTTTGGAAAGTCACACCATCCCGCGACCGGCTTTCCAGCGCCTTTACCATCACCGGCACCTGCAACCCCTTCAAGCGCAGCGTCTACGACGGCACCAACGACTGGCTGTGGGATGACTTCAACTTTGAAACGGACATCGTGCGCAACTACACGAATATCCCGCTCAAGGCGGGCGAGGACAAAGAGGTGTCCATCACCGGTGCACCGCGTGCGGCCGGCATCTACTTCCAGCGCAGCGAGACCGCCGCAAACATCGCGGTGTCTCTCAATGGCTTTGAGGTGGGCATTCTGGCCAAGTCCACCGACTGGCAGTATATCGAGGGGCTTACTATGCCGGATGGCGTAGTGGGCACCCTCGTTTTTGCTACATCGGCAGACTGCAGCATCAGCATCAAGTATTTGGGGGCAAGCCTATGAGTTACAAAGTTTATGCTGGTGTGCAGACGGATGTAGACACATGGAAAACTAAGGTCTGTATCCACGATATCAGCGATATTACCGACACGAAAAAGCTCATCAGCCCCACGCTGACCCGCGAAGTGGGTAAAGCTGGCTCTTTTGAGTTTACCATGCCGCTGGGCAATGTGGCACACTCTGCGCTGCAAAAGCTGCGCACTACGGTAGAGGTGGAACAGGACGGCGTTTCCATCTGGCAGGGCCGTCCTATGAGCCATGAGCAGGATTTTTTGATGCGTCAGAAAATCTACTGCGAAGGGGAGCTTGCGTATCTGAATGACAGCGGCATTGCGCCATACGCTGCAAAAAATGTGAGCTTTTCGCAATTTTTGGAATGGATCTGCGATAACCACAACGGAATGGTAGATGCATACAAAGCTTTTACTCCTGGCAATGTGCAAATGGACATTCCCATGATTGTGCCCTATATCGACGGCATCAAAGTCGTGCAGGTGGGTTACAGTTACGATTCTAATGATGGAGATTACATTTACCATTGGGGAATTGTAGACCCCGTGGATGGAAAAACGCATATTTTCTATGAGGAAACAGAGAGCAGCAAAGCTTCCTGCCTGAGCTGGGAAATCGGTGAAGAGCACATTGCGAACGGTCGCATTATTTCACGGATTGGAAGCAACAATTTCCGCGTGCGTCTGTTTGCAGCCTATGTAAAGGGCAAAACGTACGCCGCAAAGGTCGAAGTGAAAAAAGCCGAAATCGTCTGCGGTACTTGCAACAAGAATTTTGGCACGTACTCCATTTATAACGTCGAGCAGGCATCTGAATCCAAGACCTTTAAGATCACCGAGCAAAACGGGAAATACAGCCTTGCTATCAACGGCAAGACGGATCCCCGCTTTTCGTTTGATGTCAAGGAACCTACATACAGCTTTGGCGATGAAAAAAACTACGGCGTTACATGGGACATCTTGCAGAATGAGCTGGTGGAAAAGTACGGCGGATATCTGGTGCTGCGCCATGCAGAGGATCCTAACGGAAAACCGCGCCGGTATCTGGACTATCTGCAGGCGATCACCGATAAAAACAGCCAGACGGTGGCTTTTGGAACAAACCTGCTGGATTTGACCAACAACGTCAAAGCAGAGGACATCTACACGCGGGTGATCGCGGTAGGTGCCAAAAAGATAACATGGCTTGTTTTTTCTTGGGGTGAGACCATCACAGAAACCGCAAACGATCTGGCCGCGCAAAAGCTTTTTGGCATCATCACAAAAGTGATCTTTATTGAAGGCATCGAAAGCACGCCGCAGTCTTTGCTGGATGCGGCAGAGGAAGAACTTGCCAAAAATCTGCGCTATCTGAACGGCATGACAGTCAAAGCGGTCGATCTGAAAGACGCTGATATTGATGTCAGCCGTATTGCAATTGGAAAGCAAACTCACATTTTCTCTGCACCGCATGGTGTAGATACCTGGTTGCTGTGTTCCAAGCTTGTTGAGCCGTTGGATTCGCCGGATAAAAAGGAGTTTACATTTGGCACTGAGTTTTCCAGCATCAGTGACCTGCAGGCTTTGAGTGCACGCAAAGCGTCCGATGCTTACGATTTGAGTCGATCTCTCAAAGGGTACATGTCAGGCTAATGGGACAGGAGGTGTTTTATGGATAAAACTTTTGACGAAGCCATTGCGGGAATTCGTAAGGCTGAGCGCGGCGTGGAAGTCCGTGAGGACATCGCACAGGGCATGGAGTACGTCAAGCAGTACGCCGAGGAAGTGACAGACCAGCAGCAGGCCGCTTTGCAGGCCGCTCAGACCGCCACCAGAGCAGCCAGCACCGCGACGAAAAAGGCCGCAGCAGCTGCAGAGAGCCAAAACGCAGCCCAGACCGCCGCAGCCAGCGCAAGCAAAGACGCACAGTCAGCGTCCGCAGACGCAAAGAGTGCGGGAAGCTCTGCCGCTTCTGCCAAAGCTGAAGCGGACAGGGCTGCGGCCATCGTGAGCACCGACAAGACGCTGAGCGTCGAGGGCGCTCCGGCTGACGCAAAGGCTGTTGGCGATGCGCTGAAAGGCGTGATAAGCGCAGACGCTGTAAAGACCTTGATTGCAGACGCTCTGTCAGAAGACCATGCCAAAATCAAATTTTGGATTTCGGAAGACCCCACCAGCCCTGCCGCACTGTTCGGCGGTACATGGCAGGAGATTGCACAGAACCGGGCGCTGATGGGTGCATCCTACGCCCACGCAGCGGGTACCACAGTCGAAGCCGGTTTGCCGAATATTACTGGCTCTGTTGTGCCTAAGTTAGAAAATATTTACAATTCATTCATTTCTGAAAGTGGAGCTACAATGACAGGCGCTTTCTATAACACAGGGGTATTTAGTTCTTATGGCGGTGCTGATGCTTCTGTCACCAATAGTGTCCCGAAAGATTTGTATTTCGACGCTTCCCGCTCGAATTCTATTTACGGCCGCAGCGCCACCGTGCAGCCCGCCGCCTACTATGTGCACATCTGGCGGCGCGTGGCCTGAGAAAGGAGGCTTTGAACCATGAAGATTATTGACGAGAACGGCGCAGCCATTGAGACCCCTGACCTGACGCTTGGGTATCTGGTGGACGACACCGAACCAGTGGAGCACCCCGCCGTGGAAGGCGTGGAGGAGCAGTGGCACTGGGAGACAGTGACCGAGTATCCGAACGGTGGCAAGGACGTGCAGAAGATCGTTGACCGCCCAGGCGTACCGGCACAGGAAGAATGGGTGGAACAAGTGCCAATCCAAAAGTATGTCCGCTACACCGCCGAAGAGCTGGCCGCGCAGGAAGAAGCACGCAAAAAGGCCGAAGCCCGGGAGAAGCTGCCGGAGACGGTGGCGGCGCTGCAAAAAGAAAACGAGATGCTCAAGCAATGCTTGCTTGAAATGAGCGAGATTGTTTATGCATAAAATCATACAAAAAATCGAAAGGATGGTATTTATGATGGCAATGTTGTGGGCACAGGAAATCATGTCTGCTGAGACTATGGAGGATGCAAAGGCTCTGTATGAGCGTTGCCCCCGCCTGCTGAAGGAGAAGGTCAAGGCGATTCTCATCAAGAGCGGCTTTGAGGAAATCACGCAGTAAGGAGGGTGCTATGGCTGAAATCATGGATGTGTCCCGGCATCAGGGCACGATCGACTGGGACAAAGTTAAGGCGAGCGGCAAGGTGGACGGCGTGATGATTCGCGCCATGGGCAACAGCGCAGCGGGCAGACCCAGCGCGCCCTACACTGACCCGCAGTTTGCCCGCAACTACGCAGAATGCAAGCGTCTGGGCATCCCCTGCGGCGTGTATGGCTACTTCAAGGCAGTCAACCGGGAGCAGGCCGACAAGGAGCTGGCCTATTTCAAGAAGTTGCTCACCGGCCGGAGCTTTGAGCTGCCGGTAGCCGTGGACATTGAGGACGAAGTGCAGAAGCCGCTGGGCAAGGCCGCACTGACCGACCTGACGGCCTACATGCTGAGCACGGTGGAAAGCTGGGGCGTGTACGCTCTGCTCTACACCGGCCTGTGGTTCGGCAGCACCTTCCTGTACATGGGCGGCGCAGCCCTGAAGCCATACGACGTGTGGCTGGCTGCCTACCGGACGAAGAAGCCCGCTCCCGGCTGGCCCTTTGGCATGTGGCAGTATACCAGCAAGGCCCGTGTACCCGGTGTGACCACCAACGTGGACATGTCCCACGCATACAAGGACTATGCGGGTATCATCCGCAAGAAGGGCCTGACCCGTCTTCGGGAGGGCAAATGACTGAAAAAGAAGCTTTGCTGTGGGTGCTGGGCATCTTGGGCAGCCTGTGCGCTGCGGCCATTACCATCGACAAGGTGCTGGACATCATCCACAAGTACATCAAAAAGGCAAAAGCTCCTGACGATGCGCAGAACAAACGCATTGACACCATTGAAAAACGACTGGATGCGGTAGAAGCCGTTTCCACGCAGCACGCCGCAGCCCTTAGACGCGACATGACGCGATTTGACGGCCTCGATGAAGAAATGCGTCTCGTACTCGTTGGCGTACAAAATCTTTTGGATTCACAGCTGTCCGGAAACAACCGCGAAGGTATGCAAAAAAGCAAATCCGATATTAACAACTACCTACTGAAAGGAGTAACAAATCATGGAAGCAATGTTTAACTTTATCCCCGCACCCATCGCACTGGTACTGATGTTCATCGGCTTTGCCGCGCTGGCCGTTGGTGCCATCCGGCTGGGCTACAAGCAGTACGTCAAGCAGTGGGCACTGGAGCTCGTGACCATCGCCGAGGACAGCATCATGGGCAGCGGTCAGGGTGCCAAGAAAAAGGCACAGGTCTTTGCTGCGCTGCGCGGCGCCCTGCCGGACTGGCTGAAGCCTTTCATCACCGATGAAGTGCTGGACAGTGTGATTGAAAAGGCTGTCAGCATGATGAAAAAGGCACTGGCAGAAAAGAAGCCTACCATCAACAAGGAGTAATTTATGATCGAGCAAAGCGTATCTCTCGCATCCAACGGCACGGCAAAGTTGCCCGGCTATGAGCAGCTGGTGCGCTTTGGCTACACTAAAAACCGGGGCGTGTACCGCCTGCACGTCGATGCAACCGGCGAGTGGGAGGGCCTGACTATCCGCTGCTTCTGGCACGTGCCGGACGGCAAAGACCCGGTATCCTCGCTGGTGGCGGACGACGGCTATGTGGACGTGCCCGCCAGCGTGACCGCACAGCCCGGGAGCGGGTGCATCACCTTTGAGGGCAGCGACGGCACCAAGACCGTGACCAGCGCAGACCTGCGGTATCGTGTCAGCGCCAACTCCGGCACAGAGGATGGCACAGAGCCGGAACCGGGCACCCCTGCATGGCAGCAGCTGGTGGATGCTGTACGCACCGATGCCGCCGCCGCAGAGCAAGCCAAGACCGATGCACAGACCGCCGCCAGCGAAGCCGCCACCAGTGCAGGCAATGCAGACCAGAGCGCTCAGGAAGCTGCTGACAGCTTGCAGGAGCTCAAGAACGGCATTGCAAACGGAAACTTCAAAGGCGAGAAGGGTGACAAGGGCGACACAGGCCCCATCGGCCCGGTCGGCCCGCAGGGTAAGCAAGGCCCTCAAGGCCCCACAGGCGCTACGGGTGCCACTGGCCCACAGGGCGAAAAAGGTGATACCGGCCCTGCCGTAGCGCTGGACACCACCCTCACTCACGATGGCGAAGCTGCTGACGCAAAAGCCACAGGTGACGCTATCAGCGCAGTAAAGGCCCGGCAGAACGTCCTCACAGGCAGTGAAACAGGCAACCCTATCTCCGTTGACGACGCTTTCCCTGCGCCCTTGTGCGGCCTGACCGTGTACGGTAAGAGCACGCAGGACGGCACACCCACGCCGGATGCACCTGTGCCTATCGTGAGCGCGGGTGACGGCGGGAGCGTGGCGGTGAAGGTGACGGGGAAGAACATATTCCCGGGTCCTGAACAGCCAAAAACAGTTGAGAGAAACGGACTTACATTTTCCTACAAGGATGGAATGTATACGTTGACGGGAACGTCAAATGAAAACACATGGTTTAATATTTATCCAGTCATAGACAACACTGCATCAACATCTTATAATGGAAATACCATTTATTCAGATGGTAAGATTGCTGTTGTAAATGGACTGAAAAATAAATTATGTAATATAGCATTTCGAAAAGTTAACAATACCAACAGTACCACGATAATTACAGCTACTAACAATAAAAAATTGCTTCAACATAATACATCTGGTGTATTTATTTATGCTCCATCTGGAACATATTCGGACACTTTCACGCTTATGATTACGGGTGAGAATCAAACCGAAGATTATGAACCCTACCGTGAACAGCTCCTCACGCTTCCCACTCCCAACGGATTACCCGGCATCCCTGTCACCTCTGGCGGCAACTACGCTGACAGCACAGGCCAGCAGTGGGTGTGCGACGAGGTGGACTTGGAAAGAGGTGTGAGGAGACAAAGGGTTTACAAGGTTGATGTTGACGGTGAAAACACTAAGTTTGAACAAGCTGGCAACTACGCCAATCTTGCGCCAAGAGGATTACCAATCGCCTTGTATGCCGGTGGACAGAGAATATACGCAGCTAGTACGTTTACCAACTTATCGTGGTTTTACAACGCGAATGGAAAATTCCTATATCTGCAAGCGGCTGATATTTCTGGCCAGATCAACGAGTCTTGCAAAAAGCAGCTGGGCAAAATCTATTACGCTCTCGCCACCCCCATAGAAACTCCGCTCACCCCTGCCGAAATTGCCGCCTACAAAGCCCTCACCGTTTACGCGCCTGACACCGTGGTGCAAGCGATAGACGGCGCAGGGTTGAAATTGGAGTATCAGAGAGACGTTAACATCGTAATCAAAAATCTTGAGGATGCCATCGCATCCATGACTGCAACCTAAAGGAGGGAAAGCATATGGCTATCAAAAGCAAAGCCCGGCATGATCTCACCCTGCGATCCATCAAGCGAGAAATCGCCGCAGGACGCGACGTGGCATACTGGCTGGACAAAGCGTACACCCATCTGGACAGCGGCCTGCTGACGGAGGACGACATCGCAGAGGTGGAAGCCCTTGCGCAAGCGTACTACGATGCACTGGACGCTAAAGACAAGGCGAACGCTGAGGAAATCACACTGTAAGGAGGATATCATGGCAAGCACTACATACGAACCGCTTAATCCGTGGAGATGCTCAAAAAGTATTATCCAGACAAATTCTGACCGCGCTGGAACAGACGTTTGTACAGGTTACCATATTTCTGTGCTTGGCAGTATGGTGCGCAACTCCGGACAGTTGCCGCAGCCCTTCTGGCTCGGTGCTGCCCGTGGCGGCGGCTCGTGTAGTCTTTCCGCCAGCGTTGCAAGGGCTTAATGCAGAACAGATAAAAGCTGTGATAAAACGTGCGCCGCTTGGGAGGTATGACCGGAAAATCGCCCGGTTGCGGTACGTTGACCAGCTATGCCAAGTTGACATTGCAGCGCGTGTGCCGTATTGTCGGACATCAATCGGCAATAGGCTGAAAATTATTGATAAAATGCTGAATGTGTGATATTATACTTTTAATTGGGCGCGTTTTCTTGTGAAGCGCGTTGAAGTGGCAGGCTTTCGGGTCTGCCACTTTTCTTTTTGCACGAATTATGGTATAATTATTTCAACAAATCCACCCGGCCTCTCGAAGAAGCACAAGAGGGCGGATATTTGAACCCGCTAAGCCTCTCAACGATGCGTATCATGGCGGGGCTTTTTTTGTTTTATTTACACTAGTTTTGTCGAAGCTCTTGCCTTGCAAGTCAAAACGTGATATTTTATTTTTGCTTCCAATGTGAAGCCCTTAACAGTTAAGCACTCATGCGGATTTTTCCGTGTGGGCGTTTTTCTTGCTTTACAGAAGTTTATAGTGCTCTGCCAGCAAAAAGCAGACATACGCCGGGCACGCACGCTTTTCACAGCACCAGTCCTGCACGGTTCGCAGCGGAATGCCTGCCCGCTTTGCAAAAGTGGTCTGAGACAGACTGGTGCGGGCTACCAGCTCACGCATTGGAAGATGAGCTAAATCCCAGATGGTGGACAACCTTGCCTTCTCGGCATCCAAGTCGATGCAGCCGGAAGCGTCATCCGGGACGCTAAGAGTGATGTTGTTGAGGAACGCTGCCCTGGATGCTTCCGAATCGGCAGCCATAATAAAGAGTTCAGCAGTAGTATACATAGTCTTCTCCTTTTTAAATCTCCCCGGTCGATGTTCGCACATCGGCTGGGGACTTTTCTTTACTCCATATCTTCCAGAGCTTCAAGATACTTCGGGTAAAGATCTTCCACGACGGCCTGTCTCTCAACGTCGTCCAGATTGCCGTTCATGAGTGCCTCGCCCTCTTCATCGGAGTGTTCGATGCTGGTAGTGACCATCAGGTCGCGAGCGTCCAGATGAGAGGTCTTGACGTCGCCATCATCGGTGAGGTGCGCGTAGATCATCCAAACGCCGTTGTCGTACTCGATTTCTGTGCCGGTGGCCATAACCTTGGCTGCAAACTCGTCAGCAGTAAGCTTTTTCATAATTGTTGCCTCCATGTGTTTGTTCGGGGTCTTTCACTGTCTTTATTATACACGCGTTGCGTGCAATTGTCAAGACTTTTTTGAAAATTTTATACGCGTTGCGTGCAAATTCTTGAGTGCCCATACAGCCCTGTGCTGTGTGGCGCTTTTCTTTTTTGTCCTTCGTTGTGCGTTCGTTGTCTCTCACGGCGGTTTAAAAAAGTACACTGGGCGCAAAGGGAGGGTGCACCATGTGGCACAGGTTTAATCCAAACCCGCGCGGGAGCAGCGTCGGGGACTGCGTAGTGCGGGCGGTAGCTGCGGCCACCGGTCAGAGCTGGGAGCAGGCATATATTGCGCTGGCGCTCACCGGCTACGCCCTCGGCGATATGCCCAGCGCCAACCGCACATGGGGCGCATACCTCCAAAAACGCGGGTTCAAGCGCCGCATGGTGGAAGCAGACTGCACCACCTGTTATACCGTGGCAGATTTTGCCCGGGAGTACCCGCGTGGCGTGTACGTGCTTGGCTGCTCCGGCCACGTTCTGACCGTGATCGACGGTGCGTGGTGGGACAGTTGGGACAGCGGCGCAGAATGCCCGATCTACTACTGGTATAAGGAGGAGTAAACGATGCCTTACAATCCGTATGCGTATCAGATGCCGACATACTACGGCCAGCCAATGCCAGACAACCTCACTCAACTCAGGCAGGGAGTGGGCTATCAGTCTCCCATGATGCAGCAGCCGGCAGCACAGACAGCACAGGCTACGCCATCTATCATCTGGGTGCAGGGAGAAGAGGGCGCAAAAGCCTATATGGTCGCCGCAGGCAACAGCGTACTGCTGATGGACAGCGAAAACAGCGCTTTTTACATCAAGAGCACCGACGCCAGCGGGATGCCGCTGCCTCTCCGCGTCTTTGACTACAAGGAACGCACCACGGCGACAAAAATGTCCCCTCAGACGGCGCAGCAGCCCGGCGGGGAGTTTGTCACCCGAGCAGAGTTTGACGCTCTGGCAGCCCGCTGTGCGGCGCTCGAGAAGCAAGAGCCTGCAAAACCTGAAACGGAGGTCAAATAAGTATGGCAAACCCTCTTTTTAACGCACTGGGCGGCGGTATGCCCGCCATGCCAAACCCTATGGGTCAGTTCGGGCAGATGATGCAGCAGTTCCGTGCAAACTTTCAAGGCGACCCGAAAGCAGAGGTGCAAAAGCTGCTGCAATCCGGCAAAATGTCACAAAACCAGCTGAACCAGCTGCAGGCGATGGCGCAGCAGTTTCAGCAGTTCCTCCATTAAGCCGTAACCGTGGCCACGGTTCAAGCATAAAAATCATTCAAAACACACGAAAGGAGTACAAAAATGTCTCTTTCTTCCGATTCTGCGGTTCTGACCATGCCTGTTCAGCCCGCAAACACCAACGGCGGCAACGGCTTTGGCTTTGGCAATGATGGCGCATGGTGGATCATCATCCTGTTCCTGTTCGCCTTCTGCGGCGGCTGGGGCGGCAACTGGGGCGGCAATGGCAACACCGGTGCCGGTGTCGTTGACGGCTACGTCCTGACCTCCGATTTTGCCAACATCGAGCGCAAGATGGATGGTATCAACAACGGCATGTGTGATGGCTTCTACCAGCAGGCTCAGCTTGTCAACGGCGTGCAGCAGACCGTGAACAACGGCTTTATGTCCGCAGAGATCAGCCGCGCAAACCAGCAGGCGGCGTTCATGCAGCAGCTGTTTGCCATGCAGATGCAGCAGCAGGAGTGCTGCTGCGAGAACCGCTCTGCCATTCAGGGCGTCAACTACAATTTGGCCACCCAGTCCTGCGAGACCCGGAACACGGTACAGAACACCACCCGGGACATCATCGACAACCAGAACCAGAACGCCCGCGCCATCCTTGACGCCCTGACCGCACAGCGCATCGAGGCAAAGGACGCAAAGATCGCTGAGCAGGGTCAGCAGTTGTTCGCAGCACAGCTTGCGGCATCTCAGGCAGCCCAGAACGAAACGCTCAAGGCCTACATGAGCGGTCAGCTGGCCTACTACAATCCGCGCCCCGTGCCAGCATTCCAGGTTCCTGCACCTTACCAGTACGGTAACTGCGGCACCGGTTGCGGCTGCGGCAGCTGTGCATAACCGAATCACGACAGCTTTTTGAGTGGTTGTTTCCAAAATGGAAATGCCCACATCAAAATGTTCAGCCCCTGAGCTGATTTTGCAAACCAGAGCGCCGGGGCAGCAGTCCCGGCGTTTTTCTATGAAAGGAGCCGATAAAATGGCTGAATTTAGCAACTCCAACACCGTCATCGTGGCGGCGGGTGAAAACCTTCCCCTGACCGAGGCTGCAGTGAAAGCCCCTGCTTGTATCGTGCACCGTGAGGGAAGCGGCCTTGTGACCTTGCGCGGTCTGACCAGCGGGCAGTGCCGGGCCCGTTTCAAAGTAAGCTTTGGCGGCAATATCGCCATTCCCACCGGCGGCACCGTGGGACCCATTTCCGTGGCGCTGGCTGTCGGCGGTGAGTCGCTGACCAGTGCGACCGCCATTGTCACCCCGGCGGCAGTCGAAAATTACTTCAACGTTTTTGTGGCTGCTTTCATCGAGGTGCCGCGCGGCTGCTGCGTGACCGTAGCGGTTAAAAACACCAGTACGCAGGCTGTCAGCATTGCAAACAGCAATCTGATCGTTGAGCGGGTAGCATAAGAAAGGAGATAAAGTCATGCTGGATAAACTGAATCACCTGAAGGACGAAATGTGTGACGAGCTCATGGAGCTGACCGACAAAAAGAACCGTTCCCCGGGTGATATCGAGATGATCGGCGAGATCGTGGATATCATTCTGGACATCCACCGCATCGAGGACTACTGCGAGGGCGGCGATTACAGCCGTGCGGGTGAGTGGGAAGCTGACATGCGCGGGACTTTTGGCCACGATGCCGGGAACGGTTACAACCGGGGCAACAGCTACGCCAACCGTGGCCGTCACTATGTGCGCGGGCACTACTCCCGCACGGATGGCCGTGAGCGCATGATCTCCGACATCGAGGACATGATGCAGGAAGCCACCGGTGCAGAGCGTGACGCCTACAAGCGGGCCGCTGACATCTTGCGCAACGCATAAGGGAGGAGGGCGGCAGGCATGGACATTGACGAGATCAATGAGCACATCCGCAAGCTCAAGTGCGAGGAAACCAGCTGGCAGAGTGTCAACAAACTTGCCGCCCTCTGCACTGTGCGGGACGAGCTGGAAGAAGCGCACGCACCTGAAACGCAGACCCAGGCATTGTCGCCCACGGATTACCGGGCGGCGTACTCCACAGCAGCGGAACCACAAAGCGACTTTGTGGCGGCTGCCAGCTCTGTTCCTTTCGGCGGTCTGATGCAGGTTCTTGACGAGCACATGAACGCAATAAAGCTTGCATATCCGAAAGAGTATGAGCTGGTCATGCGGAAGATAAGCGACTTGTAAAAAGACATAAAATGTGCTATTTTTACATAAGCTTTAGCGTTTGGGCACGAGGCACATAGTCTAACAATAAGCCAACAAATAAATAATTATTTACATTAATACGTCAAATAAACTTGATTTGTAATCAGTGGGTTGCAGGTTCAACTCCTGTCACCAGCTCCAAAAATAAACGCACGAACGATGAAAAAGAATCGTCCGTGCGTTTTTCTTTTTGCTTGAAATGCCTTGAAATCTCCTGAATAAACGTGATAATCTAACAAACAGTCTAACAAATCAGTACTTCATCTTCTGCATTTCCTGCAACAAATAGGCTGGATCGTTGTGTGACACGTACTTGTTTGCCGTGGTGGAGAAATTTTTGTGCCCAAGAATGGCCTGCACCGCGGTCTTTTCCAGACCACACTCCACCATCTTGCTGCTGGCTGTATGGCGCAGCGTGTGTGGATGCACGCCCTCTATATGGCATTCCTGCATCAACGCCCGGAACTTTGTAGCCACGTTGCGCTTATCCAGCTTTGTGCCGGCCTTGGATGGAATCAGCCATTCACACCCGCTGTCCAGCATCCAAAAGGCAATGATCTTGTAAATGGGCTCAAGGATGGGGATAATGCGGTTCTTGCCCGCTTCTGTCTTTTCACCGCCCTGCATGTACCGCTCTTTCAGGTGCACATCCTCGCATCGCATGGAAAGCAGCTCGTCGATGCGCATACCGGTATAAAGCAGCACCATTGCGATTTGCGCCGTCTGCCCAAACTTCGGGTCATTCTGTCGGCTGCTGATCTGCTCGATCTCTTGGGCGGTCAGGGTACGTTCCGCCTTGCCTGTAGCCGCCGGGAGCTGCAGCAGCATGGCGTAATTTTTGTTTATGATGTCTTGCGCCATTGCCCACTCGCAGATTTGGCTGAAAAGTGTGCGCTGCTTTTCGCAGGAGCTACGGGAGAGTCCCTTTTCCACCATTGCGTCAATGACTTGTTGATAATCTGCCGCTTTCAAGTCCCGCAATTGTCGGTCGTATAGCGGAGCAGCCTTTG
>ENA-UEQP01002319-UEQP01002319.1-human-gut-metagenome-genome-assembly--contig:-NODE-2319-length-14621-cov-4.203520_pt1 | contig 14621 bp, 10 predicted proteins | sample MGYA00242951_ERZ507951 | MGnify/ENA primary metagenome ERZ507951 (study PRJEB26167, sample SAMN06115539) | human gut metagenome | host: Homo sapiens | place: China:Shanxi | collected 2015-11-18...
GAAAAAGTCTTAGACCGACGAAATCAGGCACTTATGCAAGCAAATAGCAAAAGCCTCCTGCTTTCTTGCAAAAATGCAAGAGCACGGGAGGCTTTTGTCGAGAGGATATTCAAGTCATTTTACAAAACGATTATAGAACGTTTGTACTAGATTTTGGGCAGAGTATGTGCTATACTGAATTTACAATATCTGCTTGGCGCAGGATTTTTACTGGAATCGGAGGCGATATGTTCATGAGCAACGAATCGGTATTTCTCCCCGCGGCTGTCCGTGACCGCATTTGGGATCTGCTGAAGGAACGGAAGGTCACGCAGGCCGAGCTTGCCACAAGAATCGGCTGTTCGGAAAGTTCGCTGAGCCGCTTCATCAGCGGCAAAACGGACAAGCTGGGTGACGAAAATATCATCCGCATCGCCCGTGCGTTTGAGGTGTCCACCGACTTCCTCTTGGGCGAGGTAGATGAGCCGGATCGCAAAAACTACGACATTTCGGAGATTGGCCTCTCCGTCGAAGCGGCACGGAGTCTCTACACGCAAAAGGTCAATCCCAAAATCGTCAGCTACCTTCTGGAAAATCCGCAGTTTGCCGACACCACATACCAGATCGCCCGGTATCTGGATAACGAGCTGACATCCGGATTTGCCGCGCAGAATCAGCTTTATTCGATGGTTTCGTCCATGCTGGGCGCGTCGCCGCAGGCCGCGGATGAAGTTAAAAGCCTACGGACGCCAATCGATCAGGCGGAATTAAGCTCCATTCAGAACTCCTTTATGAAGGCTGTCCGCGCCGTGAAAAAGGAAGCCGAGGCGGAGATGCCGCCCACGCGCCAGCTTACGGCGCAGGCGATGAAGGGCATCTATGCGGAGTTGACCAAGGGCGGTCAAAGACTGAACCGAAAAATCACAAAGGAGCAGATTGCGGACGCGGTAGCGGCCTCCGTTTCCCATCTGCCCGGCGTTGACACAGCACAGGTCAGGAAGTTGTTCCTCTCCATGACCGGAACGGCGGCAAGCGATGAATCCGAACAGCATGACCAATGAGCGGCTTTGCACTCTGGCTCAGAAGGGCGATGAGGCCGCGCGGGAGATTCTTGTTGAAAAGAATATGGGTTTCATCGTTCAGACGGCTGACCTCATATACCGAAGTTCGTCGCTGGAGGGCAGTGACCTGAACATCGACGTGGATGATCTGGTGCAGGAGGGCAGCATCGGCCTGCTGCGTGCCGTTGACGGCTTTGATCCGGCGCGGAAGCTCAAGTTCCTGACCTATGCCGCGCCGTTCATCCGAAACGCCATGACCGATCTGGTTCGGGACGCCTTCTCCCGATATGAGCAGCGAATGGTCGCTTCCGAAAATGGGCTGGGGCTTCAAAAAGTCCGGCTGGAGGAAGTCCTCCCCGGCGAAGAGCGATTGCTGCGCATGGAGGAGGTTGCCGACATCGCCGCCAAATCTCCGGAACAGGTTTATGAGGAAAGAGAAACCTTGCGGGAGCTGTACGGGGGCTTGGGGCAAATCTCCGAGCGGGAGCAGACGTATCTTTTGTACCGTCATGGCTTTACAGACGATATTGGGCACACGCTGATCGGCACAGCGATTCATTTTCATCTCAGCGAGAAAAGGGCAAAGAAGCTGGAAGGCGAGGCGATGGACAACCTCTGGCTGGAGCTGCCGTGGTGGTTTTAGCGCGCAAACGCCGCGGCGGGACGGGGGTTTTTATATCCCTTTCCTTCCTTTTCCGGACAGTCGGATTTTGCTTCTCAAAAATCCTGCATTTGTACCGCAGCCCGCGTCACAAAATCCGCCTGTCCTCCTGCCGCTGAAAAGCGTCTGCCAACCGCTATCTGTCCGTACAGCAGATGGCGAAGCCAGCCTCTTTCCAGTGTCAGCCGGAAGCAAAGGTATAACACACTAGACTTTCCTACGGAAAATCGTGTGCCAACAGGGATGCTGCGCGCCCCTATTGGAAACCCTGCGTCAAAGGGGATTTTCCCCTCTGAACTCCCCATATTTTCTTCGCAGACGGGTACCCAAACTGTAAAAACGCAGTTTGGAACACCTGCTCAGAAAATGCAAAAGGAAGTCCGTACCGATGAGTGGCGGACTTCCTTTTTTGCTGACAATCTTAAATCGTTACGATACAGTTTTCGATTGTCAGCGCCTGCGAGGGGACATGATGCGTAGCAGACGACAGCCAAATTCTAATTTTATCATTAATGCAAAAATGAGAAAATTGATATTGACAGCGATGTAATTTAAGGATATACTATAATTATATCATTCGATAAAATTTGATGAAATTGAAATTCAAATGAGGGCAGTGCATGAGAGCGTTCGACTTCAAAACAGAATACAACAAATTGCTGACGCCAGAGATCGTGGCCTACCTGACGCAGATTCACGAATACAAGGGGCGGCAAAATCTCTTTATCGAGGCTAAAGCGGATGCGTTGTCTGAACTTCTGGAAGTTGCGAAAATTCAGAGCACAGAGGCATCTAACCGCATCGAGGGAATTATCACCACGGATGACAGACTGAAGAAAATCGTGCGTGATAAAACAATGCCAAAAACTCGCAGTGAAAAAGAGATTGCTGGATACCGCGATGTGCTTGCAACGATCCATGAAAGCCATGACTATATCCCGCCAAAGCCGTCCATCATTTTGCAGCTTCACCGGGATCTGTACAAATACAGCGGGAAGTCCATCGGCGGCTGCTTCAAAAATTCGGATAACGTGATTGCCGAAGAACTGCCGGACGGTCAGCAGATTGTCCGGTTTGAGCCTGTTCCTGCGTGGGAAACGCCGGAGGCTATTACGGCGCTGTGCAGCGCGTTTGAAGCGGCTATGCAGGATGCTGAACTCGACCCGTTGCTGCTGATTCCCATCTTTATACTGGACTTTCTCTGCATCCACCCCTTCAACGATGGCAACGGCCGCATGAGCAGGCTCCTGACACTGCTGCTCCTGTACCGCTCCGGCTATATCGTTGGCAAATATATCAGTATTGAGAAACTGATCTCCGATACCAAGGAAACCTATTACGAGACTCTGCAAGCCAGCTCCTATAACTGGCATGAGGGAACCAACGACTATGCCCCCTTTGTCACCTATATGCTGGGTGTTCTGGTGGCGGCGTACCGGGATTTCGAGAGCCGGATCGAGCTGCTGACCACCAAGGGCCTGTCCAAGCCCGACCGTGTGCGGGAGATCATCAAAAACCACCTCGGCAAGATCACCAAGAGTGAAATCATGGCCAAATGCCCGGATATCAGCCAGATCACCGTCCAGCGCGCACTGGCAGATTTGATAAAGTCTGGAGAAATCTTGAAAATCGGCGGCGGACGGTACACTTCTTACACTTGGAACAGGGAGAGAGAATAAATGATTACAGGCGAACTGAAAAATAAAATCGACGGCCTTTGGGATGTTTTTGCAGCGGGCGGTTTGGTGAACCCGCTGGATGTGATCGAGCAGATCACGTATCTGATGTTCATTCACGACTTGGACGATTCGGACAATCTCCGGGCAAAAGAGGCTGCCATGCTGGGGCTGCCTTATACCAGCATCTTCACCGATGAGGTGCAGATGGGTGAGCGCACCATCGACGGTCAGCAACTCAAATGGAGTGTGTTTCATGACTTCCCGGCAGGGAAAATGTACTCTGTGATGCAGGAGTGGGTGTTTCCGTTCATCAAGAACCTCCACGGGGATAAGAACAGCGCCTATTCCAAGTACATGGACGATGCCATTTTCAAGCTGCCCACGCCGCTTCTGCTATCCAAAGTGGTGGATGCGCTGGACGAGATTTATCGCCTGATGAACGAATCTCAGGCGGTGGATGTGCGGGGCGATACCTATGAATATCTGCTCAGCAAAATCAGCCAGTCCGGCCGTAACGGCCAGTTCCGTACCCCGCGCCATATTATCCGTATGATGGTGGAGCTGATGGACCCAAAAGCGGACGATGTGATCTGCGACCCGGCCTGCGGTACTTCCGGCTTCCTTGTTTCTGCGGGTGAATACCTGAAGGAGCACCGCAAAGAAGAAATCTTCTTCAACCGCCAGAAGAAGGATCACTATATGAACCACATGTTTTTCGGCTACGACATGGACAGAACCATGCTCCGCATCGGCGCGATGAACATGATGACCCACGGCATTGACAACCCCTTTATCGAATACCGGGACAGCCTTAGCGACCAAAACCCGGACAAGGAAAAGTATTCTCTGATTTTGGCCAACCCGCCGTTCAAGGGCAGTCTGGATGCCGACACCGTTTCGGCAGATCTGCTGAAAGTCTGCAAGACCAAGAAAACGGAACTGCTGTTTTTGGCTCTGTTCCTGCGGATGCTCCGCATCGGCGGACGCTGCGCCTGCATCGTCCCAGACGGCGTGCTATTCGGCTCTTCCACCGCACACAAAGCCATCCGCAAAGAGCTGGTGGACGGCAACCGGCTGGAGGCCGTGATCTCCATGCCCAGCGGCGTATTCAAGCCCTATGCAGGGGTGTCTACCGCGGTGCTGATCTTCACCAAGACCGGCCACGGTGGTACAGACAATGTGTGGTTCTATGACATGACCGCCGACGGCTTTTCGCTGGACGATAAGCGCAGCCCGGTGGCAGACAACGATATCCCTGATATCATTGCACGGTTCCGCAATCTGGATGCCGAAAAAGGCCGCCAGCGCACGGAAAAATCCTTCTTCGTGCCCAAGGCGGAGATCGTAGAAAATGGCTATGACCTGTCCATCAATAAATACAAGAAAACCGAGTATAAGCCCGTGGAGTATCCGCCGACCAGCGAGATTTTGGCCCAGCTGAGAGAGCTGGAAGTGGAGATTGGTGAGGAAATGAGCAAGCTGGAAGAGCTGCTTGGATTGTAATGGAGTGAAATATGGCGAAATATAAACTGGGTGATATAGCCCCCATTCAGCAAGGAAGTGTTCCAGAAAGCGAATCATATTGGCTGCTAAATCTAGATATGGTGGAAAGCAACACAGGGCATATCTATGAGCGTTTGTATGTTCCTTTCGATAAAATCGGAACCTCAACCATCGCATTTGATACTAATAATGTTCTCTATTCTAAATTGCGTCCATATCTAAACAAAGTTGTTATCCCTGATTGCCCTGGGTATGCAACTTCAGAAATGCTTCCACTGAAGCCTAATAAAAACTATATTACGAGAGAATATCTTACATATTTTCTACGGTCACCAAAATTTGTGGCATATATAAACGAAAAAACAAGCGGTGCCAAAATGCCACGGGCCAATAGTTCAGATTTAAAATCTGTAGAGATAGAATGCCCCACATTAGAAAATCAGCGACATATTACCAGCGAATTTGATAGAATAATCTCAATCGTTCGATTGCGTCAACAGCAGCTTCAAAAGCTGGATGAACTCGTCAAAGCCCGATTTGTCGAAATGTTTGGTGATCCCGTAAGAAATAGCATGGGGCTTCCGACTGAACCGATGACTACGGTTTGTGCGATAATAGACGGAGACCGTGGTAAGAACTATCCCAAGCAGGATGAGTTTTCAGACACGGGATACTGCCTGTTCTTAAATGCAAAAAACGTAACAGCGACGGGCTTTTCCTTCGAAAACCGCATGTTCATCACTAAAGAAAAAGATAACGCCCTTCACAATGGCAAACTGGAACGCGGCGATGTAGTGCTAACGACAAGAGGAACACTCGGAAATTTGGCGTTTTATGACGACAGTGTCCCGTTTGAAAATGTACGCATCAATTCCGGCATGGTTATTCTACGCATGAATAAAAGCGTAATGACAGAGGTCTTCTTTATGGAGCAATTTAAGCTACAGCTTCAATCCATAAAGGGGAAGATCGCCAGCGGCTCTGCACAGCCTCAGCTCCCAATATCTACCATGAACAAAATAAGGATATTGCTTGCGCCAATGGCATTGCAGGAGCAGTTTGCAGCCTTCGTCGAACAGACCGACAAATCAAAAGTTGCCGTACAGAAGGCATTGGACGAAGCACAACTGTTGTTTGACAGTTTGATGCAGAAATATTTTGGATAACGAGGAGAATACCATGGACGCTACATATTCACAGCCATTAATTGAAATGGGAGTATCGCTGACTCAACTCGCAATCAGAGGTACTGCAACAGCGGTAACGAATAAAATTAAGACGATTAAAGATGAGAAAAGCGCAGAAAAAATACGTAGCACTTATGACGAAATTGTAAATGAACTTTTGTCAGAGCGTGATGAAGCCGTCCGCATTGCTCAATCATATAAATCTGAACTTGAGCGCATTGTCATTAGTGATGAAGATATTGAGCACTTGCACAATACGGTTTCCAGGTTGTTGGATTTGATAAAGCAATTTTCCCCTGGAACGCCAGTTGAAAACTTGGAAGTATTTAAGGACTTGATTAGTGTCGACACTTTAAAAACTATGCAACTACTTGGTTTTAATTATAAAGCTGCCATTGGAGAGCCTTTAACCCAGCTTTGCGCTACCGCAATTACAAAAATTGGGAACAAGAGCAATGTTCACCCGAGCAAGACGTACAAAGGCAACAAATAATAGGTAGGTGATAAGTGTGACCAACTTTGACATTTTCACTTCTGACCCGCAATTTTCCTCCTTCGCCCCTGTTGCCGTCTCCGCTGAGCGGATTCTACATATCGACCCCTCCGCCTGCGTGCTGAACTGCCGCAGGGCGATGGAGTTTGCCGTGAAGTGGATGTATTCCGTGGACAAGGCGCTGGTCATGCCTTATCAGGACTCTCTGGTGAGCCTCATGAATACCGAGGACTTCCGGGACATTGTAGGCGCGGACATCTGGCGCAGGATGGACCTGATCCGTCGCATGGGCAACAACGCCGCCCACACCGGCAAGAAAATCACCGAAGAGCAGGCGGCGCTGTGTCTGGAAAATCTCTATATTCTTCTGGATTTTGTGGCGTACTGCTACGGCGAGAACTACACCGAAGGACATTTCGACCATGCGCTGCTGACGCAGAAAAGCGAAGTTTCCGCCGAGCCGGTGCAGGAAGTGCCGGAGGTGGAGCTCGCCGCGCTGATGGCGGAAAACGCTGCGCTGAAGGAGGAACTCACCGCCCGTCGCGCCGAGCAGCAGCAGACCTATGTGCCAAAGCCCCTCGACCTGTCCGAATACAAGACCCGCAAGCTGTATATCGACACCATGCTCACAGATGCGGGCTGGACGGAGAGCAAGGACTGGCTGAATGAGGTAGAGCTGCCCGGTATGCCAAACAAGTCCGAGGTCGGCTATGCAGACTATGTGCTCTACGGTGATGACGGACGCCCCTTGGCAGTGGTGGAGGCCAAGCGCACCTGCGTGGACGTAGCTAAGGGCCGCCAGCAGGCAAAGCTCTACGCCGATCTGTTGGAGAAAAAGTATCACCGCCGCCCGGTCATCTTCCTGACCAACGGCTTTGAGACCCGCATCACGGACAATCTGTATCCTGAGCGTAAATGTGCGGCCATTTACTCCAAACGTGATCTGGAGAAGCTCTTCAATCTCCAGAGTATGCGGACGAGCCTGAAAAATGTCATGGTGGACCGCAAGATCGCCGGGCGCTACTATCAGGAGGGGGCCATCAAGGCTGCCTGCGACGCCTTTGCCCGGAACCGCCGCAAGGCGCTGCTGGTCATGGCCACCGGTTCCGGAAAAACGAGAACTGTCATCGCCCTATGCGATGTGCTGCTCCAACACGGCTGGGTGAAGAATATTCTCTTCCTTGCTGACCGCAACAGTCTGGTGACGCAGGCCAAGCGCAGCTTTGTGAATTTGCTACCCGATCTCTCCGTTACCAATCTCTGTGAGGAGAAGGACCACTACACAGCCCACTGTGTGTTTTCCACCTATCAGACCATGTACAATGTTATTGACAGCGTGCAGGATGAAGAGGGTAAGCTTTTCACCTGCGGACATTTCGATTTGGTCATCTGTGACGAAGCTCACCGCTCCGTTTACAACAAGTACCGGGATATTTTCAACTACTTTGATGCCTCGCTGGTGGGACTGACGGCCACGCCCAAGGACGAGATCGACAAGAACACCTATGAGATATTTGAACTAGAAAACGGCGTACCCACCTATGGCTATGAACTGGCGCAGGCGGTGAAGGACGGGTATCTGGTGGATTTCCTGTCGGTAGAGACGAAGCTGAAATTTATTGAACAGGGCATCGTTTACGATGAGCTTTCCGACGAGGACAAGCAGGCCTATGAGGACACCTTCGAAGATGAAAACGGAGAATTACCGGAGCGCATTGCATCCTCGGCGCTGAACGAATGGATTTTCAATGAAGACACCATCCGACAGGTACTGAACACGCTGATGACCCACGGTCTGACCATCGACTACGGCAGTAAGCTGGGCAAAACGATCATCTTTGCAAAAAATCACACCCATGCGGAGAAAATCCTCGCGGTTTTCAATAAAGAATACCCGCACCTTCCCGGCTTTGCCAAGGTCATTGATAACTATATGACTTACGCCCAGAGCGCGATTGACGAGTTCTCCGATCCGAAAAAGCTGCCGCAAATCGCCATTTCCGTGGATATGCTGGACACCGGCATCGACGTGCCGGAGGTGCTGAATCTGGTGTTCTTTAAAAAGGTCATGAGCAAAGCGAAGTTCTGGCAGATGATTGGGCGTGGCACCCGTCTGTGTCCGGGGCTGATGGATGGTAAGGATAAGGACAAGTTCTATATTTTTGACTTCTGCGGCAACTTTGAGTTCTTTCGCATGAACAAGGGCAGACCTACCGCCAATATGATCGCCCTGCAAGGCGCAATCTTCCATCTGAAGGCCCAAATTGCCTTCAAATTGCAGGACTTGGCGTATCAGACAACGGATCTGATTGCCTTCCGCAAGACGCTGGTGGAGGACATGGTGCGCAAGGTGCGGGAACTGAACAAAGAGAACTTTGCTGTCCGCCAGCATTTAAAATATGTAGAGCGGTATGCAGAACCGGACAGCTATAGCGCTCTGACCTATGAGGATACCTTGCTCATAGGGCAAGAGCTTGCGCCGCTTATTACACCGGAAGAGGACGATGCCAAAGCGCTGCGGTTCGACGCGCTGCTATACGGCATCGAGCTTGCGTACCTGGCGGGAAAGAAGTATGGCAAGGCGCGGAGCGATCTGTTTAAAAAGGTCTCTGCCGTTGCAGCTGTGGCAAATATTCCGGAGATCATGGTGCAGGCTGAGCTGATTGACAAGATTTTGCATACGGACTATGTGGAGACCGCCGGAATCAATGAATTTGAGTACATCCGGGAGAATCTGCGCGACCTCATCAAGTATATTCCGGTTAGTAAAGTGCGCTATGATACGAATTTTGATGACGAAATTCTGTCTGTGGACTGGAAGGAATCTGAGCTGGAAAACGACGATCTGAAGAACTACAAGGCCAAGGCGGAATTCTACGTGCGTCAGCACATGAATGACGCCGTTATTGCCAAACTAAAGGGTAATGTCCCTTTGACTGTGGAAGATGTGCAGGCGCTGGAGAAAGCACTCTGGAGCGAGGTCGGTACGAAACAGGATTATGTGGCTGAGTACGGCCAGAAGCCGCTGGGCGAGTTCGTGCGAGAAATCGTCGGGATTGACATGAACGCGGCAAAGGAGGCGTTTGCGCAGTATCTGAACGATGCCAGCTTGGACAGCAGGCAGATTTACTTCGTAAACCAGATTGTGGAGTACATTGTTCATAACGGCATGATGAAAGATATGTCCGTTTTGCAGGAAGCACCGTTTACCGACTACGGCAGCATCGTGGAAGTGTTCACAGACCTGTCCGTGTGGGCAGGCATCCGACAGGCGATTGAACGGGTCAATGCCAATGCGCTGGCGGCGTGAATGCGGTGGAAGATAGGGGGCCGAAAGAATGAATGCACAAGAACGAGAAGCGTTCTGGAAAACTTTATGCGCATTACCCGGACTTGACCTATCACAGGATGCAAAACAACTGATGGCAGCGATACGGTTTCCGAAACTTTTATTTCGCTATCGTCCTGTCAATCTTAATAGCTTGGAAGCACTTCGTACAAATAGGCTCTATTTTTCTTCGGCAAACTATTATGACGATCCCTTTGATACATTTTTACATATTGATATTGACTCTATTCACCAAGAACTTCTGACAGCATTTCAAACTCGTGAAAGCACAGAAGCAGTCACAGAAGGTGTCAAGGACATTCTTGGCGGCATGCTGACTGAAGAGCAGAAAGCCTTTTTTACAGCTGACAATGTGACAAAGATGCTTTCAAATGGACTCGTCGAAAATTTTCTTAGTTCTGCGCTTGCATTGCGAGATGAGATAAAGAAAGACACTTGGTCTATTTGCTTTTCCGAGAATGGTTTTAATGAGGTTCTCTGGCTAAAATACGCAGACCAACACAGAGGCTTTGTTCAGATTTATGATCTTGAAAAGAAAGAAAACTATTTATGCGGGAAACAGGAAAAATGTCAAAACTGTGGAATCAAAAATTTCGGCACACCGTTATATCCCATCTACTATTCGGACGCTCCGTATAATGCTACTAATTTCGCAAAACTTGTAATGCTGAACAAGATCGGCGAAATTTCTGATACGACAATTCCCAAATATCTGTATGATAGCGTGGGGAATGGTACATGGGAAAGAGAAAGAACAGCGCTGATCAAGAGGAAATGCCATGAATACGATGAAGAATGGCGTATGATAACTGCTTGCCCAATGAAGCCGCCAGTTATGATGGAATGGGTTCCAAGCGGGATTATCCTGGGTTTAAGAATGGGAGTAAAGGAAGAAAATCTTGTTGTCAGCATGGCAAGAGAAGCTGGAATCAAAGATATTTATAAATCGATCATTGATTCAAAAAACAGGCTAAATGCCGTACCAGTGACACTTAAGTAGTGCAAAGGCGCGTATAACAATTACCCTTACTAACCTTATTGACACAGAGAAAATCGCCCGAATCCGTTGCGCTGCAATAGATTCGGGCGATTCGTTTCCATGATTCATCCCTCTCGGATACCTACGGTCGCCATTCTTATTTTCGTCATTATGTACTACCCCCACCCCTGCCTCTTAGCCAAATCATCCATCGCCGCACAGAACCGCTCCCACCGTGCCAATGTTATCTGTGACGGATCGACATTGTGGATGCCCACGATATCACCGCACTGCGGAACGATATAGCTGTTGCCCGCGGTCAGCAGACGAAGCCGCGCACGCATGGCGCCTTCTTCGCCGATGGCCTGCAGGTAATCTCCGTCGTCCAGAATACGGAAAAGCGGTGCGAACTTATGCTTTTGCAGGCGGAATCGTCCGGACTTTACGATGTTGTCTCAAAATGTATGCCCGCCCATAGTTTTAGGCTGTTTCTGAGAACCAAACGGGTTTCTATCTGTTCATGCCATTTATGCTCTGATGCTCCTTATTACAATGATACGGTCGATGGACCGTCCTGTCACCCACCCGAATTTCCGTGAAGACTGTCCGCCCAATTTCAACACCGGACAGCTTGACCATACAATAATTCTGCTTATGGACCATTCGCATACACAAATCGTCAAACTGTCCAGTATCAGCAAGTCCGCGCTCATCCACAAGAAAAAACGGAGAGGCACTTTGATTTACAAACGACAAAGGTCAACTATTATTATTGTCGATATTCTGCAACGTCAGCATTTATAAACATTGACCAGAATAACATTTGCTGTTAAATCGAGCGTGTGAGAAAAACTCTGTAAATAAGATTCTTCTATGATAATTAAGGGCGATGAGCTTATGGATTAGGCTTGTCGCTCTTGTCTTATATATAACAGTTGTATGCAGATATGTCAAGAGCAGGCGGTTTCCCGCCTGTCTTCTTAACCGGTCTTCCAATTATTCAGGTAAACGTCCTTCGTACATATACACCTACACAAATAATGTACCCCCCCTGCGACAATGATTCTTGCGAAACAACCAATTTGGTCATTTCCGTTGCATTGCGCTTGTTCCAGGGGGTGCACGATCTGTGTAGATACCCTACATTATTTGTGTAGGGTGTGCGCTGAGAGACCTCTTTTGAAAGGCATATTTTATTCGTGAAATATACTATTTTGTCGTATTCATTTATTTTGGAGATTGATAATATTCAGAATTATGTTTCGGATAAAAACAGGTATCTACACAAATAATGTACCCTGACCTGAACGACTGAGCTGTATCCAAACCTAGTCACTGCCTAAAGATTACGAATATAATTTGTAATCGCGGTGTCCTCACGGCTGTGGCCGAGCGCGATGCTGATGATGCCGACCGCACGGCGGTCGAGCTGTTTCCCACGCTCACTGCCGCGGCAGATATAAATTTCAGAGCGGTATTTTCCGTCGGAACATCGTATCTTTTTGCGGTAATCCAGCTGTTCGATCGGCCGCGCGTACTGCCTGTAAATGCTGGTCGCGTAGTCCGCGCGATAGCCATGGACATCGCAATTTGAGCTGACATACTGCCACACTTTTTCGCTCGGCGGCGTGGCTTTCATGCGCCGAACGACCGCATCTATGTGCGGCCCGACGATGGGAGATAGGCGCGTTTTCCCGCCTTTGTCGCGGTGATGCAGGATGAAATAATCCTGTTCCGGGAAGGTTTTCAAACCCACAAGCAGTGCTTCCGCGAGCGCTTCATTACCTGCTTCCTGCGCTTCAGCGAATGCGGTTTCAGCCTTTACGCGGTCGTATAAATCACTGCCGGTCAACCGCTCCAATACATTGCGGCGGAATCCGCAGGCCTTGCAGAAATTGATGAGTTCTGCATTATTTACTTCCGAAAAATGCGTGTCGCGCTTCTTTGTTCCGCGGCTGCGCGTGATATTTTCCTTTAATCTTCTCGGCGGCTGAAAGCGATTTTCATCGTCCAATTTTATCTGGTACAGCTTATTCAAAGCAGCCTCTTCGGTTTGAACCGTCCATGCAGAAAGGCCTTTATCCACGCGGGTTTGCAGCCATTCCGGCACAAATTTTTCGGCTTTTTTCAGCGTTTTTACTTCGGGATGTTCCCTTTGCAGCCATTTGATAAAGTATTTTATGTGCTTAAAGTACGTCTGGTAGGTCGAAAAGCTGTAAATTTTTCTTGCAAAATCCTCCGGATTTTCGAGCTTATCAAGACGCTTGCTGTCACCAAACGCCTGCATTTTTTGCAGTTTATCATACGCTTGTTGGTGTAATGTACGGCCAGCTTTTCCGTCTTTTTTCTTGTGTCCCATGGAGAAAGTTCCTCTTATTATCTCAAAATTGTTGTTAAAACATTAGTCGCCTTCTGACTTTTCATCATCAGGCACGCACTCTTTTTTATCGCTCAACAGCGAGGTCTTATGCACGACCTTGGGCACTCTTAGCGTCTTATGCACGACGAGAAATTTTCTTTTTCCGGCACTTCCAAGCCGGCTCATTTTATTAGATCGTAAGATAGAGTTGAGTCCCTAACTGCGCTTTTACGTTTTCCGGCAGCGCTAAATCCGGCCCGTTTATTAAATTTTGGCTGTTCTTTTAGCAGCCGAGGTAGAGTCGGGACTCTATCTCACCGGTACTTTTACGGCGTACCGGGCACGTTTTTACGTTGGTTTTCTCTCCTGCATTTTCGGTGATAGCCTGTATTTTTCTACGCTTTCGCAACAAATGTTTTCACTAATTCAGCTCGGATACTTCCTTTCTTTTTAGGGATGGAGAAACGTTCATATGGGCAAATCTATATATAAACAGACTCTTATCAGAATACATCTGATAAGAGTCTTGAACTTTTAAATTTAGATACAGTACTCCTACAAGGGAGCGAAAAGAGACAATACTCACCAAGTGAGCTAAGACAGACTTTACATATATATTATACGATATTTCCGCTTGAAAGGCAAGCATTTCCCACAAAGATAACCTGCTATTTTCATAGGTTATCAGTTTACCCGTTCATACAAAACGGGTAAACTGATACTTTATCTTCCCAGCGATAATACTGCTGGAAATCTACAATTTACTCTTCTTGATGGACCTAATGGTTTTAAACAATCATTAAGTAAAATTGGTGATACTGTAAGTGAGCCTTCTAGAATAGAAACTGAATTGAATGATGCTGTACCTGGCGATATAAGAGATACTAGTACTCCTAAACAATTGGCTTTAAATTTAAAAGAATATGCAACTGGAGATATATTGTCAGATGATAAAAAAGAGATTTTTATAGATTGGATGTCAAATAATGCAACTGGTGATGAATTAATTCGTGCTGGTGTACCAAGTGATTGGATTGTGGCAGATAAAAGTGGTGCTGGTTCTTATGGAACACGAAATGATATCGCTATTGTAACACCCCCAAATAAAAAACCTATATTTGTAGCTGTACTTTCAAAAAAAGCAGAACAAGATGCAGAATATGACAATAAACTGATAGCAGATGCCACAAAAATCATCTTTGATTTAATATCATAAAAATTGATTCACTCAAAAATAAATTAATATACCAAAATACGATTACAAAAGTTTTATCTTAGAAACTCTCAAAAAGAACCATAGATAAGATTATTTTCAGATAATCATGGATGCAATACTTAGAAGATTTCACCCATATGCTATATATACCATCT
>ENA-UEQP01002323-UEQP01002323.1-human-gut-metagenome-genome-assembly--contig:-NODE-2323-length-14615-cov-4.182487_pt1 | contig 14615 bp, 13 predicted proteins | sample MGYA00242951_ERZ507951 | MGnify/ENA primary metagenome ERZ507951 (study PRJEB26167, sample SAMN06115539) | human gut metagenome | host: Homo sapiens | place: China:Shanxi | collected 2015-11-18...
GTGCTCGACGAGGGGTATATTACCAATGTTGCCGTGTCGCCCGACTTCCGGCGGCAGGGCATCGCGCGGGCGCTGATTGACGAGCTGACAGCGAAAGCCGGAGAAAACAAGCTGGCGTTTGTGACGCTCGAGGTGCGCGAGAGCAATGCACCGGCGATAGCGCTCTACACCGGAGCCGGATTTGCGCCGGTCGGAAAACGGAAGAATTTTTACAGCAATCCCACAGAAAACGCGGTTTTAATGACGATTTCACTGATTTGAAGGAGGATTTTGCCATGCTGGAGCTTCGCTTTGTTGACGCGGAAAACAAGGATTTTCACGACCTGACCGCTGCGCTGGACGAGTATTATTTCATGCTCGTCGGTGATGTGGAGAAGCGCTACGCCAAATACAACCTGCCGCATCTGTTTAACTGCCGCATCGTTGCATACAAGGACGGTGCGCCTGCGGGCTGCGGCGCGTGGAAGCAGATCGATGAGACGACCTTCGAGGTCAAGCGCATTTACATCGCGCCGGAGTTCCGGCGGCAGGGTGTCGCGAGCGCGATCATTGCGGCGCTCGAACAGGACGCGCAGGCGAACGGCTTCACGCACGCCATTCTGGAGACCGCGCGCACGACTGCGGATAGCGCAGCGCTCTACACAAAAAACGGCTATCATGTGATCGACTACTACGGCAGCCCGGCAGGCGCTGAAAACTGCCTCTGCTTTGAGAAAAACCTGTAAACTGGAGTGAAAACCTTGAGAATACTTGCAATCGAGTCCTCGTGCGATGAAACGGCGGCAGCCGTCATCGAGGACGGACGGAAAATGCTGTCGAACGTTGTCGACACGCAGATCGCGACGCACGCGCTTTACGGCGGCGTCGTGCCTGAGATCGCCTCGCGCCGCCACATGGAGGCGGTCGTCCGCGTGACCGAGCAGGCGCTCGCGGACGCGGAGATGGATAAGCATGAGGTGGATGCGGTCGCGGCGACCTGCGCGCCGGGACTGATCGGTGCGCTGCTCGTCGGCGCAAACTTCGGAAAGTCGCTCGCGTTCGCGATGAACAAGCCGTTCATCCCGGTGCATCACATCCGCGGCCATATCGCCGCGACCTATCTGGCGTACCCCGAGCTCAAGCCGCCGTTCCTGACCCTCATCGCCTCGGGCGGCCACAGCGAGATCGTCATGGTCAAGGACTATACCGAGTTCGAGATCCTCGGCGGCACGCGCGACGACGCTGCGGGCGAGGCGTTCGACAAGGTGGCACGCGTGCTCGGCGTCGGCTATCCCGGCGGACCGAAGATCGACGCGCTCGCGCAAAACGGCGACCCGAAGCGCTATAAGCTGCCCGACAGCCGCATCAAGGACGCGCCGCTCGACTTTTCCTTCTCCGGGCTCAAGACGGCGGTCATCAACCTCGCGCACAACGCCGAGCAGAAGGGCGAAACGCTCGACCGGGAGGGCCTTGCGGCCTCGTTCTGCGCGGCGGTCGTGCATACGCTCGTGCCGCGCCTCGAGGAGGCGGTGCATCAGACGCACGCGCGCAATGTGGTCTGCGCAGGCGGCGTCGCGGCGAATTCCTTCCTGCGCGCAGCGCTCAGCGACATGGCGAAGCGCACGCACACGCGGCTGTTCCTGCCGCCGCTCAAGCTCTGCGGCGACAACGCCGCCATGATCGGCGCACAGGCGTACTATGAGTATCTCGCCGGCAACCTCGGCCACACGCTTCAGAATGCCTATCCGACCGCCGACATTGGCCGCAATATCTGCGACAAAGCCTGACGGCTTTTCGATTGAAACTACAGTTTCAATCGAGGCTGACGAAAAACCGCGTCCTTCGGGCACATTTTTTCGTCTCTTGTATAATTTCCGTGATACATGCTCCCGGAAATTATGAATTTGCTTCGCAAATTCGATTTAATGCGTGCTGCCGCACGGGCGCCGAGAGAGAAAACTATTTTCTAACGGGTTGGAAAGGCACAAAACGCGGAAAACAAGGCGAAAACACAACGAAATATTTATCTTGTGTCAGCACGTTAAAAAAATAAAGCGAAAGCCTTGTGCTTTTGTGAAATACGCTCGTAAAATATAGTTTGCAAAATTTACGAAATGATGTAAAATAGAAGTGGTTGCTGTCCCCGTGCATTCTCGTGCGGGCGTGACCACTTCTGTTTTTAACTACTGGGCACGGAGAATTGTTTCGTTCTCCGTGGAGAAGGCTGTGGAAGCCGCAACGACTGCCCTGAGATGAGAGGGCGGGGCGCAGAGCGAGGTTTCGCGCTGCGTCGGGACAAAAAGGAGCAATAGTACACATGGGTATGACAATCGCGCAGAAAATCTTAAAGGCGCATCTGGTAGACGGCGAGATGGTCGTGGGGCAGGAGATCGGCCTCAGGATCGACCAGACGCTCACGCAGGATGCGACCGGTACGATGGCTTATCTCCAGTTTGAGGCGATGGGCGTCGATCAGGTCAAGACCGAGCGTTCGGTCGCCTACATTGACCACAATACCCTGCAGTCCGGCTTCGAGAATGCGGATGACCACAAATACATCGGTTCTGTCGCCAGAAAGCACGGCATTTATTATTCCAAGGCAGGCAACGGCATCTGCCATCAGGTTCATCTGGAGCGCTTCGGCGCGCCGGGCAAGACGCTGATCGGCTCGGACAGCCACACCCCGACCGGCGGCGGCATCGGCATGCTCGCCTTCGGCGCGGGCGGTCTGGATGTTGCGGTCGCGATGGGCGGCGGCGCATATTACATCCCGATGCCGAAGATGGTCCGCGTCACGCTGACCGGCAAGCTGTCTCCGTGGGTCTCCGCGAAGGACGTTATCCTGGAGGTTCTGCGCCAGATGACCGTCAAGGGCGGCGTCGGCAAGATCGTCGAGTATGCGGGCGAGGGCGTCAAGACCCTGTCCGTACCGGAGCGCGCGACCATCACCAACATGGGTGCGGAGCTGGGCGCGACGACCTCGATCTTCCCGTCTGATGAGGCCACCAAGGCGTTCCTCGAGGCACAGGGACGCGGCGACGTATGGGTACCGCTGTCCTCCGACCCGGACGCAGAGTACGACGAGGAGTACACCGTAGACCTGTCCGCGCTCGAGCCGCTGGCTGCTATGCCGCACATGCCGGATAACGTCAAGAAAGTCACTGAAATCGGTGAAATTCCGGTAAACCAGTGCTGCATCGGCTCGTGCACCAACTCCTCCTACTATGATATGATGAAGGTCGCGGCGATCCTCAAGGGCAAGACTGTCGACCCGAACGTTTCCCTGACCATCAGCCCGGGCTCCAAGCAGGTATTCAATATGCTCGCGCAGAACGGCGCGCTTTCCGACATTATTTCCGCCGGTGCGCGTATTCTCGAGTGCGCCTGCGGCCCCTGCATCGGCATGGGTCAGTCCCCGGAGTCCGCAGGCGTTTCCCTGCGTACCTTCAACCGCAACTTTGAGGGCCGCTCCGGCACGCAGGACGCGAAGATCTACCTCGTCTCCCCGGAGGTCGCGGCGGCGTCCGCTCTGGCAGGCCATCTGGTCGATCCGCGCACGCTCGGCGAGATGCCGGAGATCGAGATGCCTGAGCATTTCGTCATCAACGACAACATGATCGTAAAGCCGGCGGAAAATCCGGCTGAGGTCGAGGTCGTCCGCGGCCCGAACATCAAGCCGTTCCCGCTCGGCAAGGCGCTCGAGGCGTCCTACACCGGCAAGGTCGTGCTCAAGACCGAGGACAACATCACCACCGACCATATCCTTCCGGCCGGCGCGAAGCTGCTCCCGTACCGCTCGAACGTTCCGTTCTACTCCAACTACTGCTTCATCAACGTGGACAAGGATTTCCCGTCCCGCTGCAAGGAGCAGGGCGGCGGCGTGATCGTCGGCGGCGCAAACTACGGTCAGGGCTCGTCCCGTGAGCATGCGGCGCTCGTTCCGCTGTATCTGGGCGTCAAGGCTGTTCTGTGCAAGTCCTTCGCACGCATCCACAAGGCAAATCTGGTCAACTCCGGCATCATTCCGCTGACCTTCGCAGATCCGGCGGATTACGACGCCATCAAGCTGCTCGACGACATTTCGCTGCCGAACGTCCTCGAAGAGGTCAAGAACGGCGAGCAGGTCACGGTCGTCTGCGGCGGCAGGACCTTCAAGGCAGACTGCGAGGTCTCCGAGCGTCAGCGCCATGCGCTGCTCGCGGGCGGCACGCTGCTCTACGCGCGTCAGCAGGCGAACAAGTAAAAGCGGAAGCCGGGGCGGCGGACAGGGGAGAGATGCCTGTCCGCTCCGCCTTGACAGAATGACGTTAATTTGTTAAAATAATATCAATGCGACAGGAGGACACACAAATGTCTATCGACCAGTCTGTTCTGGATAAATTTGAAGCAGTAGTAGAGAGCCAGCGCAAGCGTATCATGGATATGAAGGCGCAGGACGATTTTATTGATTATTCCAAGCTCGACAAGCTCATCATCGGCGTGTGCGGCGGCGACGGCATCGGCCCGATGATCACCGGCATGGCGCAGCACGCACTTGAGGTTCTGCTCGCAGACAAGGTAAAGGCCGGCAAGGTCGAGTTCCGCGTCATCGACGGCCTGACCATCGAGCGCCGCGCCGAGCTCGGCTGTGCGATTCCGCCCGACGTCATGGAGCAGCTCAAGCAGTGCCATGTTATCCTGAAGGGCCCCACCACGACCCCGCGCAAGGGCGATCCGTGGCCGAACGTTGAGTCCGCGAATGTTGCCATGCGCAAGGCTCTCGACCTGTTCGCGAACGTCCGTCCGGTAAAGGTTCCGGAGCTCGGCATCGACTGGACGTTCTACCGCGAGAACACCGAGGGCGGCTACGCTGTCGGCTCGCAGGGCGTGCAGATCGACGACGATCTGTTCATCGACTTCACCGTTGCGACCTCGCAGGGCTGCGAGCGCATCGCGCGTCTGGCCTTTGATTACGCACGCAAGACCGGCAAGAACCGTGTTTCCTGCGTCACCAAGGCGAACATCATCAAGACCACCGACGGCAAGTTCCTCGATACCTGCCAGAAGGTTGCCGCAGAGTACCCGGAGGTCGTTTTTGACGACTGGTACATCGACATCATGACCGCAAAGCTGCTCGACGACAAGCGCCGCCGCGACTTCAAGGTCGTTGTCCTGCCCAACCTGTACGGCGACATCATCACCGATGAGGCAGCTGAGATTCAGGGCGGCGTCGGTACCGCAGGCTCGGCGAATATCGGCAAGCGCTACGCAATGTTCGAGGCCATCCACGGCTCTGCGCCGCGCATGGTCAAGGAAGGCCGCGCAAAGTATGCCGACCCGTCCTCCGTGCTGCGTGCAGCCGTCATGCTGCTCGAGCACATCGGCGAGATCGAGCTGGCGAAAAAGCTCGACCGTGCGCTCGACATCTGCATGGTTGAGGAACGCAAGGTCGTTGTGACCGGCCGCGACACCGGTGCAACCGCACAGGAGTTCACGGATTACGTTCTCGAGACGATCGCAAAGCTTTAATCCAAATTGATAACATCGGTGCGTGCCTTGCGGAGGGAGTTTGCAGGGCACGTGCGCATTCTCGGAAGCAAAGGAAGAAAATGACGGAGAGAGGGGAGAGTCGGTGGAACACAGGCAAGAGGTATCTAAAGCGGTAATTCAGCGTTTACCGCGATATTATCGCAACATCTGCGAGCTGAAAGCCGAAGGCGCGCAGCGCATCTCCTCGCGCGCACTGGCCGAGCGGATGGGACTGACGGCGTCACAGATCCGGCAGGATTTTAACTGCTTCGGCGGCTTCGGTCAGCAGGGATACGGCTACAATATCGAAAAGCTGCAGGAGGAGCTCGGCGCGATCCTGGGTCTGCGCGCAGGACGCACGGCGATCCTTCTGGGCGTCGGCAACCTCGGCCGCGCCCTGCTCAACAACTTCAATTTCTCTGCGAGCGGCTTTGAGCTGCTGTGTGCATTCGACGCCAGTCCCGAGCTGATCGGCCGCAGTTTTGGCGGCTATGAGGTGAGGGACGCAAAAGAGCTTGAACGCTATATCGACGAGCTCCACCCGGATGTTGCGGTGCTGACCATCCCGCGCGGCAACGCGCCGGTGATCGCGCGCAGTCTGGTCGAGCGCGGCATCCGCGGCCTGTGGAACTTCACGGGCGAGGATCTGCATCTGGAGGGACTCGGTGTTCCGGTCGAGAATGTACATCTGTCGGACAGCCTTATGACGCTGTGCCAGCTTGTCGGCATGGCTGAGGAGAACGAGGACTGAGACGATAAAACGAAAGGGAGAGCACGGAAATAGCTGTGCTCTCCCTTTTTTGTGCAGTTTACAGCAGATTGTTTCGAAACTGGGTGGGGGACTGGCCGGTTTTCGAGCGGAATGCCGCGATAAAATTGACCTCGCTCCGAAATCCTGCGCGGAACGCGATCTCGCTGACCGAAAGGCCGGTCGAGTGCAGCAGCGATTTCGCCTCGTCGATACGGTGGAGCATGATATATTCATGCGGCGAAAAGCCGGTCGAGGCGCGGAAAATACGAGAAAAATGCGATGTACTGAGGTTGACGTGCGCGGCGATGCTGCGGACCGGGAGCTCCTCGGTCAGATGGCTGTCGATGAAGCGCACCGCCTGCGCGACTGCATCGTTTTCCGCGGGACTGTGCGCGCGCTGCGGCAGGAGCAGGCCGCACAGGATGCGGTACAGAGCCTGCGAGCGCTCGACCTCGCTGGTTTCGCCGGTCTGCAGGCCAAGGATGAGCTGCGCAAGCTCCTGCTCGAGATGCAGCGCGGCGGCAGGCGTGAACACCTGTCTGCCGCCGTGAAAGGCGATGATCTGCTCAAAAAATGCGCCCGAGTTCGCCCCGTCGAAGTGCAGCCAGAGCGCTTCTGCGTCACCGTGCGTGAAAAAGCGGTGCGGTCTGCGGCAGTCCACGAGGGCAGCCTGTCCGCGCTCGACCGAAAATTCGTGATCGGTGCGGACGCACATCGTCCCGGCGCGCACATAGAGCAGATAGAAGTTGCGGTGGCTTTCGAGATGCGCGATCTCGCAGTTGTCGCGGAAATCATAATGTTCATCATAGTAATAATGCCCGGCGCGCGTGATGTAGTAGAACAGTCCGCGCGCGACCGTGCCGGGGGTGGCAAAGAAGCGCTCTGAACGCGCGAGCACCCCGGCTTCCTCTGTGACCTTCATGACGGCAGCCTCCTTTTTGTGACTGCTGTCATTATAGCACAAAATATAAATAGATTGCAGTGTTTTGTTATTGCCAAGGGCATGAATTTTCGGTAATATCTTAGTAAAGAAACATCCGAAGGAGAATACGAGGGGTACAGAAAGAAAAAATCCTGCAAAACCTGTTCTTTCGCCGGATGGTTTGGGGGAGTACCATATGATAAAGGAAAAGACGTTTTATAAGTCGTTTATGATTTTGGCGCTGTCTCTGGCGCTGCAGAATCTGCTGACCTACGGCGTCAATATGATGGATACGCTCATGCTCGGACGGTACAGCCAGAACGCGATGGGCGGCGTCAGTCTGTGCAACCAGATCCAGTTCCTGCTTCAGATGCTGGTCGTCGGCGCGGGCGAGGGCGCGGTCGTCATGGGCTCGCAGTACTGGGGCAAGAAAAAGCTCGAGCCTATTCCGCACATCATCGGTGTGGCGCTGCGCTTCGGCGGCGCGCTTGCGGTGCTGCTGTTCATCCTCGTGTGCGGCTGGCCGACGCAGATTTTGCAGCTGCTCTCGAACGACCCGGCCGTCATCGCGGAGGGCGCGAAGTATTTCAGCATCATCCGCTTCACCTACGTCATTTTCACGATCACGAATATCCTCGTGGCGTCCCTGCGCTCGATCGGCGTGGTTAAAATCGGCTACATGATCTCCGGCTCGACGCTCGTCATCAACGTATGCCTGAACTATCTGCTGATCTACGGCAATCTCGGCTTTCCGGAGATGGGCGTGCGCGGCGCGGCGTGCGCAACGCTGATCGCACGGTGCGTTGAGCTGATCATCGTTATCTGGTTCCTCAAATACAAGGAAAACGTCCTCAATCTCAACCTGCGCAAGCTGCTGCACATCGACACGAGCTACGTGCGCGATTACATGAAGGTCTCGCTTCCGGTGCTCATCAATCAGGCGCTCTGGGGCGTGGCGCAGATGGTCCAGACCGGTATTCTGGGTCATCTCGGCGGCGATGTTACGGCGGCGAACGCGATCTCGGTACAGGTCTATCAGGTGCTCTCGGTTGTCTGCTACGGCGCGGCGAGCGCGGCGGGCATTGTGGTCGGCCGCACGATCGGCGAGGGAAACGAGAAAAAGCTGCATCCGCTCGTCACGACGCTCCAGGTGCTGTTCCTATCCATCGGACTGTGCTCGGGACTTGCGATCTTCCTGCTGCGCGGCCCCATCCTTGCGGCCTTCGGCGGCACCCTGACCGAAAACGCCTACCGTCTGTCCCGTCAGTTCATGCTCGTGCTCGCCATCACCACGGTCGGCACCTCCTATCAGATGGCGTGCGATAACGGCATCATCCGCGGCGGCGGCGACACCGGCTTCAGCGCGAAGATGAACCTCATCAGCATGTGGGGCATCATCGTGCCGTTCTCCGCGATGGCGGCGTTCTGGTGGAAGTGCCCTCCGGTCGCCGTGTTCTTCCTGCTGAAATGGGATCAGCTCTACAAGGCGATCCCGGTCGGCATCCGCCTGCACAGCTGGAAGTGGGTCAAAAAAGTCACAAGAGCGTAAAAACAGATAACTTCTCTCCAAGGTCCCGGAAAGGAAAGGCGAAATGCCCGGATTTTTCGGGGCCTTTTTATGACTTGACGGCTATGGAGGAATGCCGTATGATAAAGACAGCAAAATCATCGGAGGATTTCAATGAATACATTATCCATTGTGCACGATTTTCTGCGTCGGACAGTGCGCCCGGGCAGTCTGTGCATCGATGCAACAGCTGGCAGGGGCCGCGACACGGCGCTGCTCTGCGAGCTTGCGGGGGAAGACGGCCGCGTCCTCGCATTCGATGTGCAGGAGGATGCTGTCCGCCAGACAAATGAACTGCTCGCGCGGGAGGGAAAGCACGCCGAGGTTCACCTCGACAGCCATGCCCATATGGAAAGCTATGCCGCGCCGGAAAGCGTGGACTGCATCGTTTTCAATTTCGGCCGCCTGCCGGGCGGCGACCCGCATATCTTCACGCAGGCTGACTCGTCCATCGAAGCAGTAAACGCCGGTCTGCGCCTGCTGAAGCCCGGCGGCGTGATGGCGCTCGCAATCTATTACGGCGGCGAGAACGGCTACGGCGAGCGCGATGCGCTGCTTGCACACCTGAAAACACTCGATGACCGCAAATACAGCGTGCTCGTCTGCGACTGGGCGAACCGCAGAAACGATCCGCCGATCCCGGCGTTCCTCTTTAAGGACTGACGGCGTTTTCTGTGGATGCGCGGTATCATAACCGCTATACGGCTATGATACCAACTATTTAACAATTATACCATCAGCGGCGGTAAAATGGATGTCATGTGTTGGCGTTTTCCGCGCCGCTGTGGTATAATATAAATACAGGATAGAAACCTTGCTGTATTGCAAAGGGAGGCGTTCGTATGAAGAAAAACACAAAAATCATTGTGGCGGTCGTGGTCATTCTGCTGATGGTCATCGGCGGCTGCATCTATGGCTTCGTGCTCGAGAAAAACAAGGTCGGCACTCCTTCTCAGGACAACACGCAGACCGAGCCGGTCACGCCGTCCAAGCCGGAGAAACCGGATGATACCCAGCAGGAAACGCCTGCGGTACAGCCGGAGAATCCTAATCCGACGGGCAGTGGATCCGCTGTGATCTATGTGCCGGATGAGCAGAGCGAGTCGCTTACTCCGGTCGGCACAGACGTTGCAGACGACTCGGACAAGGCGCTTGTTGATGCGCTCATCAAGGCCGGGGCACTCCCGGAGGGCGCGGAGGTCGTTTCCTCCTCGCTCGCGGACGGCGTACTCACGCTCGACATGAACGACGTTTATGCCGATGCGGTTCGCGCTTCCGGCACGGCAGGCGAGGAAATGCTCGTCTACTCGCTCGTCAACACCTTCGCGTCCGCGCGGAATGCAGAAAGCGTCATGCTGACGGTCGGCGGCAAGCCTCTCCAGAGCGGTCATAATATTTATGATTACGCGCTGACCCCGACGAACTGAGGAAGAAACGGGGCCGGAGGGCGAAGCATTCCGTTCGGGCCCTGAAACGACCTGTGCTCCGCGAAGGCCGACTGCTTCACGGCAGGCTTAGTCCGCGCATTTTTCATGCGCGGACTCTTTCTTTTTATGCGCGGCTGTGGTATGATATAAAGCAGAAAACATGAAAGGGATGGAGTTCTCCATGCGTCATATTATCGATCTGAGCGATCTGACCGACAAGGAATTCAATGATCTGTACAAGCTCACCACCAACATCATCGACCGGCCGGAGGGCTATGTAGATGCCTGCCGCGGCAAGGTGCTCGGCAGTCTGTTCTATGAGCCGTCGACCCGAACCAATCTGTCGTTCTCGACGGCGATGATGCGTCTCGGAGGCAGCGTTGTCGGCTTTTCCGATCCGCGTTCCTCCTCGACGACCAAGGGCGAGACGCTCAAGGACACAATCAACATGGTATCCTGCTACGCGGACATGATCGTCATGCGCAATCCGCGCGAGGGCGCAGCCAAGGCGGCAAGCCTGTATTCTTCCGTTCCGGTCATCAATGCGGGCGATGGCGGCCATCTCCATCCGACCCAGACGCTGGCCGACATGGTCACGATCCTGCGCATGCGCGGTTCGGCGGATGACATGAAGATCGGTCTGTGCGGCGATCTGAAGTACGGCCGCACCGTACACTCTCTGCTGCATTTTCTTGAGCGCTTCCATAATGTGCAGGTCTATCTGATCGCGCCCGACGCGCTCAAGCTGCCGGATTACATGATTAACTTCCTCAAGGAGCACAACATGCCCTACTGCGAGGTCAGCAGCATCGACGAGGTTCTGCCCGAGCTGGATGTGCTGTACATGACCCGTATTCAGCGCGAGCGTTTTACGAGCGCGCAGGAATATGAAAATCTGGAGGGCAGCTATCAGCTGACCGCGGAGAAGATGAAGCGTGCGAAAAAGGATATGCTCGTGCTGCATCCGCTGCCGCGCGTCGACGAGATCGCGCAGGATGTTGACGACGACCCGCGTGCGGTCTACTTCCGCCAGGCGCGCTTCGGTATGTTCGGCCGCATGGCGCTGCTGCTGACCCTGTCCAGGCTGCCGTTCGAGCGTGCGGGCCATCAGGACATCGGCCACGAGCCGGGCGTCCGCTGCTCCAACCACAAGTGCATCACCCGTACCGAGCTGTATGTACCGCTCCACGGCAAGATCGGCGACCGCTGCCCGTACTGCGACAAGCTGCTCGAGCTGGACATTTAAGGCAGCAATATCATCTTTTTGACAGGAGACAGCCGGTATGGCAGACTGGAACGCGGAGCTTTACAGCAGGTTTGAGAAAGAGCGCACGCTCCCGAGCTATGACCTCGTGCGCGCGGTCGAGGGAGAGCCGAAGACCGTTCTGGATATCGGCTGCGGCATCGGCAACAGCACACAGGTGGTCGCGGAGCACTTTCCGCACGCACGGGTTGTCGGCGCGGACAATTCGCCGGATATGCTGCGCTATTCGCGTGAAAAACATCCGGAGCTGGAATTTATCACGCTCGACGCCGCGCATGACCTCGGAAAAGTGCAGGAGCGGTACGACCTTGTGTTCTCGAATGCCTGTCTGCAATGGCTGCCCGGCCATGAGCAGCGCATCAGGGAGATGCTGGGCCTGCTGAACGAGGGCGGAACGCTCGCCGTGCAGATTCCGTCGCAGGGAAAACACCCGATGCACAGGCTGCTGAACGAGGTCGCGCACCGGGCGCACTGGGCAGACAGGATCCTCTCGCACCGTCCGTACAACGAGCTGACGGAGGAGGAATATTTCGATATTCTAAGCGAAAATGCGAGCGATTTCCGTATGTGGGAGATCACGTATTTTCTTCGTATGCCCTCCTGTGAGAGCATTCTGGAGTGGTACCGGGGAACCAGCCTGCGGCCGTATCTTGCGCAGCTTTCGGACGAGGATAAGCGGGAATTCGAGGCGGAAATCCTGGAGGGGATTCGTGAGCTCTATCCGGTGCAGAGAAGCGGCGAGATCATTTTCCGCTTCCCGCGTCTGTTCTTTACCGCGAAAAGGTGAATATCTGTCTGAAAAGACAAAATGAGAGGAAGGAAACCGTATGGCAGCCTTCCTCTTTTTGTTTTGTCCGGGTTATTTTCTCATTGCCTCGATGGGGTCCATCGAGGCGGCGCGTACCGCAGGGAGCAGTCCGGCGATCCCTCCGCAGAGTGCTGCGATGAGCGGGAGCGCGACCGTCAGCCGCCATCCCGGCAGCAGAAGCGCGGCGCCGAGCCGCAGCGCGCTCCACGCGAGCGCAAGACCGGCGGCTCCGCCGGCTGCGCAGAGCAGCACCGCCTCGCTCAGAAAGATCCGCCGGATGTCGCGTTTTCGTGCGCCGAGGGCGAGCAGAATGCCGATCTCGTTCGTTCGCTCGTGCGCGGCGGACAGCATGCTGCTGAACACGCCGAGCAGGGAAACGAGCAGCGCAATGCCGCCGACAGCGAAAAAGAGCAGCGTACCGAGTGACGCGAGGTGCTGCACGGTCTCGACCGCGCCCGAAATGCTCCGTACATAAACCGTGCCGGTGACCTGACCGCGCGTTTCGAGATAGCGCGAAATACTGCGTCCGACCGCGTCCGGATCGGCGTCCGCAGCGCACGACACGAAAACCTGATCGGCGCGCTCTCCGCTCTCTGCGAGCAGTCCGTAGGGCACGTATACCAGCTCGGGGGCGATAGCGGAAAGCGCGCCGCCGAGCGCGCCGGTCTGTGCGCGCATTACGCCGCAGACCGTGAAGATCTGCTCGCGTCCGTTCCGGCTGATGCGGATTTCGCGGCCGGTAATATTGACGCGCCCGTACAGGCGTTCCGCGAGATCATCTCCTACGACCGCGACCGCGGCACGGGATTCGACCTGTGCCTGAGAGGGGAGCGCACCGGCGAGCAGCTCGACCTGCATGACCTCACCGAGATTTTCGTCTGCGCCGAGGAGCACCACGCCGGATGTGCGATGTCCGGCGCGGACCGTGCCGCCGACCGCACGGACGGGGCTTGCGGCTTTGATGCCGGGGACGGCCTGCGCCATCCGCTCCGCGAGGGCCGCGGAGAGCGGCGTGCCGGCGCCGCCCTCGTCTGTGCTCACCGCGAGGCCGCTCACGCCGATGCGCGCAAGACCGTTTTCGATCTGCGTGCGGCCGAACAGACCGAGCGAGGCGATGATGAGCAGCGCGCCTGTGCCGACCGCGACCGAGAGCGCGGAGAGCGCCGAGCGCAGCGGACTCGTTCGGATGCCGCGCAGGGAAAAGCGAAGAACATCCCGGTATTTCATGGCTGAACCTCGAGCTTTGCTCCGTTTTCCAGTTCGTCGGAGGGGGAGAGGATGACGGTCTCGCCGCCCTCGAGACCGCTGCGCACCTCGATCACGCGCTCGAGCAGATAGCCTGTCACGACCGGATTCTGCACGGCGCGGCCGTTTTCGATGGTGAAAACATATTCCTGTTCGCCCCTCTAGCATACCGCCTCATACGGTACGACGACTGCTTTTTTTCGATGGTCGGTGAAGACTTTCACCGTTGCGCTGCTTCCCGGACGCAGACCGGTCATGTCGCCCTCGAGGTCGAGCATGGTCTCGACGGTAACGCTGCCGCTGTCGCCGGCAAGGCTGACGGCCTGCACTGCGACGGGCGCGAGCGACGCGACACGCGCGGCATACATACGGTCGGCGGCGGCAAGGGTGATGTTGGCCTTCTGTCCGGCACGCAGCTCGTCCGCATACAGCTCAGGCGTTTCTGCACGGACGCGCAGCGAGGAAAGATCTGCGATAACCGCACAGGGAAAGCCGCCCCGGACGGTCTCACCGGCGCGCGGCACACTGAGGACTGTGCCGGAAAAGGGCGAGGTGACCGCGTTTCCGGACACGGTCTCGGTTTCATCCGGGTCCGCCTGCACCGCCGAGACAGCCGCCTGCACATCGGCGGCGGACAGCGGCGGGGCCTCAGCGGCTTTCAGCGTGCAGAGCGGCTGCCCTTTTTCGACCGTATCCCCCTCGCGCACGAAAACCTCGGTCACGACGCTGCTGTTTTCGGGGACGAGCGATACCGTGCGCGAGGGCACGACCGAGCCGAACACGGTGACGCTGTTGTAGATGTCCTGCGTTTTCGCCTGCGCTGTTCGCACGGAAAACGCTTTTTCCCGTTCGGAAAGGGCGAATACAGCCGCAAAAATACCGATGATAACGGCGGAGATCAGACAGACCCACCGAGCCTTTCTTTCCATGCAAAGCACCTCCGGGAAATAGCTTGCCCGGAAAAAACAAAAAAATCCGCCCCGAAGGACGGATTTGAGACGGATGCTTCCGTTACAGCACGGCCTTGATGGCGTCGCCGACCGTTTTGACGCGCACGAGGTTCATCTTCCTCGCAAGCTCCTCGTCGACCTCCTGGTCGGGCATGACGCAGGTATGAAAACCGAGCCGGTACGCTTCGTTGATG
>ENA-UEQP01002329-UEQP01002329.1-human-gut-metagenome-genome-assembly--contig:-NODE-2329-length-14582-cov-3.306032_pt1 | contig 14582 bp, 16 predicted proteins | sample MGYA00242951_ERZ507951 | MGnify/ENA primary metagenome ERZ507951 (study PRJEB26167, sample SAMN06115539) | human gut metagenome | host: Homo sapiens | place: China:Shanxi | collected 2015-11-18...
AATCATCCTGCTTTCGCGTCTGCGGACGCGAAACTCTGCGAGGCATTTTTCTGCTTGACAACCGGACCGCTCCATGTTACTATATCGGTAGCCGATATATCGGCAACCGATAAAAACGGGGGAGGGAAAGCGTATGAGCACCGCCGCGCTGACCGAAGCGGTCTTTTATATCCTGCTCTCGCTCGACGCGCCGCTGCACGGCTACGGCATCATGCAGAATGTCGAGCGCCTGAGCGGCGGGCGTGTGCGCCTTGCCGCCGGCACGCTCTACGGCGCGCTCACCACGCTCACCGAGCGTGGCTGGATCGAGGCCGTGGGCGAGGACGAGGGCCGTAGGAAGGAATACCGCATCACCCCCGAGGGACGCGCCGCCGTGCGCGCGGAGCTTGCCCGATTGCAGGAGCTGACCGCCAACGGCGAGGCGCTGACAAGGGACTGGACGTGACGGAAAGGAGAGAAGAATGCGAAAACAGAAGCTTTGCGTTATATGGATCTGGTACCTGCTGTTTGACAATGCGCGGTTTCAGCGCTGGCTCGCGCGGCAGCGCCGGCACGGGTGGGAGCTCGCGCATGTCGGCTTTCTCTTTTTCCGCTTTGAGCGCAGCGACGGCACGCGCTACCGCTATTATATGCAGATGATGAGGGATGACCCGGATACGGAGCGGGGACGGACCTATCTCGCGGGTGTGGAAGAGCTGGGTGTGACCTGCCTGGGATGCTTTTGGCATCGTGCGTTCTTTCGCTGGGAGGACGACGGCAGACCGGTGGAAATGTTTTCCGACCTCGCGTCGCGGGCATTGGAGGCGAAGTGCGTGCGCAGCGCGCAGCTGGCCGCGGCGGTGTGGTGTGCGGTCAATGCCGCGCTGCTGTTTTTCCGGGCGTGGCTTGATCTCGACGCGGCGAGGGGCTTCGACGAGCTCTATGCCGATCTGATCGCCGCAGGCGCGTCGAGCGTTGTGGAGGCGTGGGCGCCGAGGATCGCGATGTACGCCGCGTTTGGCCTTTTGTGGCTCGGACTTACCGTGTGGGGTGTGCGCGCGGCTGTGCGCACGCACCGGAAATGGCGCGGGCTCAAAGACGAACAGCTCGTTCACGAATAGACCTGCCGGGAAAGGAGACGACGATGGACGATGTAAAAAAGACCTGGTGCGCCCCGGCATGGCTGCTCGACCCGGAACGGCTGGAGCGGCAGCTTGACCGCCTCTCCGCCGAGGGCTGGCAGCTCGAGGGCGCGGGCTGGTTCTCCCTCCGTTACCGCCGCGGCAAGCCGAACGAGTACCGCTACCGTGTGCAGTACCTCTACGAGTCCCGCGACGGGCAGAGGGACGACTATGTGCGCGGCCTTGCCGAGCTGGGCGTTGAGCTGGTCATGGACATCGGGAGCTTTCTCATCCTGCGCAGACGGAACGACGGCACGCCGTTCGAGCTATTCTCCGACCTCGACTCGCGGATCACGAGCGAGAAGCGCTATCTTCGGACGCGCGGCTTGCTCGCGGCGTTTTGGCTGGTCCTTGCGGCGGGCCCGCTGCGCCGGGCGGCGGTGTGGTACGGGCGCATCCTCGAATATGCCGCGGACCTTACGGCGGAGAGCGGGATCGACCTTCCACGCTTGTGGGCGGAGGGCATCCTTACGGACGCTCTTCTCGGTCTGCTGTGGCTTATCATGGGCGTCGGCTTTCTCCGGCAGGGGTACCGCTCCGCAAAGCGGCTCCGCAGGCTGCGGCAGGCGCGGCTTATCGAAGAATAAAAGAAGCGCGGCTCCCGCGAGCCGCGTTTCTTTATGCGATTTTTACAGGATAAGCATGAGAGAATGTCGGGGCGCGAACGGCAAAAACGGGTTGCCTTTTCGGGGAAAAGGGCTATAATAAACTATCAGTGCGCTACAAGTGTAGTGCATTCTGCATAAAAGAAAGGACGCCGCGCCCATGTACGCTTTGCTCAATGTTGCCTTTGCCCTGCTCGCGGGACTGCTGATGACCCGCATCTTCTCCCGCTGGCGTCTGCCCGACGTGACCGCCTTTCTGGTCGCGGGCGTGCTGATCGGACCGTTCTGCCTCGGCAGGCTCGGCATCACGGGCGTCGGCTTCGCCGCCTATGAGGACGTTGCCGCACTCGGCACCATTTCCGACGTGGCGATGGGCTTCATCGCTTTCGCCATCGGCAACGAGTTCCGGCTGGAGGATCTGCGCAAGACGGGCCGTCAGGCTTTCATTATCGGCATCGTGCAGGCGCTCGTCGCTACCGCGCTGGTGGATCTCGCCCTGCTCGGCTTCCATTTCCTGCGCCCCGACATCCTCTCCGCGCCGGCCGCCATCACGCTCGGCGCGATCGCCGCAGCGACGGCCCCCGCCGCCACGCTGATGGTCGTGCGCCAGTACAAGGCCAAGGGCCCGCTCACGAGCCTGCTGCTGCCCATCGTCGCGCTGGACGACGCGGTGGGCCTGGTGGTGTTCGCGGTCAGCTTCGGCATCGCCAAGGCGATGATCAGCGGCGCGCTGAGCATCGTTTCCGTGCTCGTCAACCCGCTCATCGAGATCGTGCTCTCCCTGCTGCTCGGAATGCTCGCGGGAGCGGCCCTCACGCGGCTCGAGGCCATGTTCCACTCCAACCGCAACCGAATGTCCATGACCATCGCGTTCGTGTTCCTCACGGTCGCGCTCGCGGCGCTGGAATGGCGCGTCGGCGAGGTCGTCATCGGCTTCTCGCCGCTGCTCGTGTGCATGATGCTCGGCACGGTGTTCTGCAACATCTGCCCGCTCTCCGAGGATCTGATGGACCGTGCGGACGACTGGTCCGCCCCCCTGTTGGCGGTATTCTTCGTCATCAGCGGCGCAGAGCTGCGGCTGGAGGTGTTCGGCGAGCTGACGATGGTGCTCATCGGCGTCATTTATATCATCTTCCGCAGCGCGGGCAAATACTTTGGCGCGCACTTCTCCGCCAAGGCGGTCGGCTGCGATGAAAAGACGGTCAAATACCTCGGCATCACGCTGCTGCCGCAGGCGGGCGTGGCGCTGGGAATGTGCGTGAGCGCACAGGCGCTGGGCGCGGCGGACGGACTGCTCGTGCGCAACATCGTGCTCTTCTCCGTGCTGATCTACGAGCTGGTCGGCCCGCTGCTGACCAAGGAGGCGCTGACCGCCGCGGGCGAGATCACCGCCAAGCCCAGGGAGGTGCTCGAGCGCCGCGCCAAAGCGCTCGCCGAAGCGGAGCCGAAAGAGTTCCTCGAGGAGCGCGAGGCAAAGAAGCATAAAAAACAGGATTTATGCGAAAAAAGAGACGAAAGCCGTGGCTTTCGTCTCTTTTTCCGTTCAGTCAAATTCCAGAGTGCTCTCGCCCTGCGGCAGCACCTCGCCGACGATGGCGCTCCACGGCGCAAAGGCGTGGCGCTTTTCGAGCAGCTCCTCCGCGTCCGCGCGGGGAAGCGACACGAGCAGTCCGCCCGAGGTCTGCGGGTCGGCGGCCAGGTCGAGCCTCGCGCGCTGTGCGCCGTCGAGCACGCGCAGGTGCGGCTTTACATAGTCGCGGTTGCGGTACGCGCCGCCCGGCACGATGCCCATGTCCGCCAGCTCCTCCGCCTGCGGCAGCAGCGGCAGCGCCGCGCCGTGCAGCCGGACGGTGACGCCCGAGCCGCTTGCCATCTCGTAGCTGTGCCCGAGCAGACCGAAGCCGGTCACGTCGGTGCAGGCGTGGACGTTTTCGACCTCGCGCACGGCCTGCGCGGCCTTCGCGTTGAGCGCCGCCATGCTCGCATACGCCGCATCGCGGGCGCTGTCGTCCGCAAGAGCGGCCTTGAGCGCGGTGGTGCTGACGCCGACGCCGGGCGCCTTGGTCAGCACGAGCACGTCGCCCGGCTGCGCGCCGATGTTTTTGAGGATGTGCTGCGGGTGGACGAAGCCGGTGACGCACAGACCATATTTCGGCTCGTCGTCCTGAATGGTGTGTCCGCCGGCGATGACGCAGCCGGCCTCCACGGCCTTGTCGTGCCCGCCCTCCAAAATGGCGCGGACGGTATCGAGCGGAAGGCAGCTCGGCACGCAGAGCAGATTCATCGCCAGCTTCGGCACGCCGCCCATGGCGTACACGTCTGAGAGCGCGTTCGCCGCGGCGATCTGACCGAAGAGGTAGGGATCGTCCACGATGGGCGTGAAGAAGTCCACCGTTTCGATCACGGCCACGTCGTCCGACACGCTGTAAACACAGGCATCGTCGCTGCTGTCGTAGCCCACCAGCAGCCGCGGGTCAAACACATTAGGCAGACCCTCTAAAATTTTCGACAGGGCGCCCGGCCCCAGCTTTGCCGCTCAACCGGCGGCGGAGGTCATTTGCGTGAGCCGAAGCTCGCGGTTCTGATCCATTGCCGTCTGCCTCCTTTCTGTGGTGAAATGGTAAAGTTACACGGACGCCTTGGCCTGCTTGCGCACCAGCTCGGCAAAGGTGCGGGCGGGGGAGCTCATGGAGCTTTTCCGGCGTCGGGCCATGTAGATGCTGCGCCGCACGGGCGTTTCGTCCAGCTCGAATTGTAAGAGCTGTCCCGCCGCGACGGCCTCCTGCACCGCGAGTGCGGAGAGGATGGATACGCCCGTGCCCTCCGCGACCAGCCGCTGCAGCACGGTGGGGTCGGAGACGTAGGCCACGGTGTGGATGACCTGCGGATCGAGGCGGATCTCGCTGAGATAGTTGTCGATGACCTTCTGCGTGCCGCTCCCGCGCTCGCGGAAGAGGAATGGCTCGCGGAACAGCTCGCGCCCGAGCACGCCCTGCGTTTTCAGCGCCGCGAAGCGCGGCGTGTTCGGCGTGATGAGCACCAGACGGTCCTCGGCGATCGGCTCGTAAATGAGGTCCTGCCGGTCGTCGGCGCTGCCGACGAAGCCGAGGTGGATGTCGCCGTTGAGCAGCATCTGCTGCACCGCGGCGCTGTCGCCGCAGAGGAGTGTGCAGCGGCAGGCGGGATTCTCCCGGGCGAAGCGCGCCATGTAGCCCGGCAGAAGGCTCTGCGCCGGCACAGTGGAGGCGCCGAGCGTCAGCTCGAGCGCGCTGTCGACCGCGACGTCGAGCAGCAGAGCGCTGCATCGGCCGAGGATGTCCTGCGCGTAGCGGTAGACGCGCTTGCCCTCAAGCGTGAGCGTCAGCCGCCGCTTGGACTCGCGGTGGAAGAGCTTGAGATGCAGCAGCTCCTCCAGCGCGCGGACGTTGTCGCTCACCGTGGACTGGGCAAGGTAGAGCTTTTCCGCAGCGGCGGTGAAGCTGCCGGCGTCCACGACGGCGGAAAAGATCTCAAGCTGACGGAGATTCAGACGTTCCATCGCACGGCCTCCTTCTGTGGCTTTCTAAATGTTATTGTAGAGAGCGCGGCGTGGTTTGTCAAATGCTTTCACGGAAAATTCGGCGGTTTCCATCGGAAAAAACGATGAAAAATGCCGGACGGCCGGAAAAAGCCGTTTTCAAACCGTGCACGGTGTGCTATGATGGTTGGGAAACAACGGACGGGAGGTGTGCGCATGATCTATCTTGACAACGCCGCGACCACGCTTCGCAAGCCGCCGCAGGTCATCGACGCGGTGGCGCGCGCGATGGGGAGCTTCGGCAACAGTGCCCGCGGCACGCACGAGGGTGCGCTGACCGCCTCGCGCACGATCTACAACACGCGCTGCAAGCTCGCGGCGCTCTTCGGCTGCCCGCGGCCCGACCATGTGGCGTTCACCGACAACTCGACCGAGGCGCTGAACATCGCCATTCACGGTCTTGTCTGCGCGGGCGACCATGTGCTCTCTACCGATCTGGAGCACAACTCCGTGCTCCGTCCGCTCTACCGTCTGCGCGACGAGCGCGGCGTGGCGCTGGACTTCGTTCCCGCAGACCGACAGGGGCGCATCGACTACGCGGACCTTGAGCGCCTGCTCCGTCCCGAGACCCGCGCCATCGTCTGCACCCACGCCTCGAACCTGACGGGCGACGCGGTGGACCTTGCCCGCGTGGGCGCGCTTGCGCACGCGCACGGCGTGCTGCTTGTGGTGGACGCCTCGCAGAGCGCGGGCGTGCTGCCCATCGACATGGAGCGGATGCACATCGACGTGCTCTGCTTCACGGGCCATAAATCCCTCATGGGGCCGCAGGGAACGGGCGGGCTGTGCCTGCGCGGCGACCCGGACATCCTGCCGTGGAAGGTCGGCGGGACGGGCGTGCAGACCTTCTCCGAGCGCCAGCCCGAGCAGCTGCCCGTGCGGCTCGAGGCGGGAACGCTCAACGGCCACGGCATCGCGGGGCTTAACGCGGCGGTGCGGTTCATATTGGATACGGGCGTTGAGGCCATACACGCGCACGAGCAGAAGCGTATGCGCCGCTTTTACGAGGGCGTGAAGGATATACCTGCCGTTACCGTATACGGCGATTTTTCGCGCGACCGCGCGGCGATAGTTGCGCTGAATATTGCGGATTATGATTCGGGAGAGATTTCGGACGCATTGAGCGAGGAATACGGCATTGCCACGCGCCCGGGCGCGCATTGCGCGCCGCGTATGCATATCGCACTCGGCACGCGGGAGCAGGGCGCGGTTCGCTTCAGCTTCGCCTACTATAATACCGAAGCGGACGTGGATGCGGCTATACGCGCGGTGAAGGAGCTTGCACAATGAGAGAGAAAAAGCTTTGGCTCGTCATCACCTTTCACACGACGGCCGCGGCCATCGCGATGGAAAAGCTCTGCCGGGCGAAGGGCCTGCCCGGGCGGCTCATCCCCGTCCCGCGTGAGCTGACGGCGGGCTGCGGTATGTCGTGGCGCGCGGAGGTCCAGGACCGCGCCGCGCTCGCCGCGCTGACCGAGGCGGAGGGGTTGGAGGCCGACGGCTTTTACGAACTGGTGATTTGAAGAAAAGAGAGGGAACCATCGAAAAAACGATGATTCCCCCTCTTTCATCTATGAATACCGTTTGTTTTTCAAAAGATACACCGATATACTGGTTTTCGACAAAAAGTGTTGATTTTGTCAACGATCAAAAAAGGAGAATTGGAGAAAATAAAAAAAGTACATCTGGGCGTCATTATTGCGGGCGCCGCAGTGGGCCTTGCGGCGCTCATCTTAACGGCGCTCGGTAACCCTACGAACATGGGCTTCTGCATCGCGTGCTTTCTGCGCGATATTTCCGGCGCGGTGGGCCTGCACAGCGCGGCAAAGGTGCAGTATGTCCGCCCTGTGAGCATTGGCCTCGTGCTCGGCGCGTTCATCATGAGCGTTGCGAGCAAGGAGTTCAAGGCGCGCGCCGGATCATCACCCGCTTTGCCGAAAAGCAGGGTTATAAAGTGGAGTATGCCGCCGAAGGCGAGGACTTCCGGCTGAAGCTCAACAAGTAAGAGAAGGTCGGACTACCATATTATGATGAAAAGAGACGCCTGCAGAGCGTCTCTTTTTATTCTTTCAGCAGCTTCATCCGCTCGCGCCAGTCGGGCATGTAGCGCTCGATGAGCGCGTAGAACGCGGGGGAGTGGTCGTGGTGGCGGATGTGCGCGAGCTCGTGGACGACGACATAGTCGATGGCTTCGCGCGGATACTGCATCAGCCGCCAGGAAAAGCAAAGGCTGTTTTTCCCACTGCACGAGCCAAAGCGCGTGCGCGCGGACGTGATCTTGAGGCCCGTCGGCGTGAGGCCCATGATGCCGCTCCAGTAATCGACGCGCATCGGGAGGTATTCCTTCGCACGCGCGATGAGCGCTTTGCGCTCCTCGTCCGTCGGCTCGGGATGGGCAAGGCGGCGCGCCTGCTGCTTTTCGCGGGCGCGGGTAAGCCAGTCCTCGTGCTCGGCGACAAAGCGGTCGATGAACTCTTTTTTGACGCCGTAGGGGGCGCGGACGACGGCATTTCCGTTGCGGTCCAATTGCAGGGACATCGTACGGCGCTTGGCGCGAATCAGCGTATAGCCCGTCATTCGCCGATATAGGTGAAGCGGCGGAACGTCTTGCCGTCGCGCTCGACAGTCTCGTTCCACATGCTCACGGGCCGCACCCAGAGGCCAAAGTCGCCGTACAGCGCGCGATAGACGACGAGCTCCTCCTCCGTCTCTGAATGACGTGCGACACCGAGGACCTCATATTCTTTGCCCTTGAAGTGGCGGTAGCGCCCGGGCTTGATGCTTTCCATGAATGATGCCTCCTGCAAAGGATTTGGATAGAGTATAGCACGAAGAAGCGAAAAAAGGAAGCGGCGCGTGCCGCTTCCTTTTTGATTTGATTTTGAAATTTGCTTCTTAGTAGCTGCCGAGGTCGGCGGACTTGTCGCCCGTGACGCTGACGCCGAACTCGTAGTCATTGCCGGGGAGGATGGCGTTCAGGATGACACCGCACAGGGCCGCGATGGCGAGGCCGGAGAGGGTGACGGCCGCGCCGCCGACAGTGAAGGTGATGCCGCCGACCGAGCTGAAGCCGAGGCCGCTGACGAACATGACCGCTGCGATGATCAGGTTGCGGGACTTGGTGAGGTCGACCTGGTTTTCCACGATGTTGCGCACACCGACCGCGGAGATCATACCGTAGAGGATGAAGCTGACGCCGCCGACGATGGCCGCGGGGATGGAGTTGACGAGCGCGTCAAACTTGGGGGAGAAGCTCAGGATGATGGCGTAGATGGCCGCGAGGCGGACAACGCGGGGGTCGTAGACCTTGGAGAGGGCGAGCACGCCGGTGTTCTCACCGTAGGTGGTGTTGGCGGGGCCGCCGAACATACCGGCGAGCGCAGTGGCGAGACCGTCGCCAACGAGGGTGCGGTGCAGACCGGGGTCCTCGATGAAGTTCCTGCCGGTGGTGGAGGAAATGGCGGAGACGTCGCCGATGTGCTCCATCATGGCGGCGATGGCGATGGGGGCCATGACGAGGATGGCGGAGACGTCGAACTTGGCGATGACGAACTGCTGCAGGCCGATCAGGTTCGCCTTGCTGACGGAGGCGAAGTTGACGAGCGGCTGCATCACGCCGTTCGCGTCAGGCAGCTGCACGCCGCAGGCAGTGGCGATGAGCGCGACGAGGTAGCTGCCGACCACGCCGAGGAGGATGGGGATGATCTTGACCATGCCCTTGCCCCAGATGTTGGCGACGACGATGATCGCCATGGCGACGAGCGCGAGCCACCAGCAGGTCGCGGCATTGTTGATCGCGGAGCCGGAGAGGTTCAGACCGATCATGATGATCATGGGGCCGGTGACGATGGGCGGGAAGTAGCGCATGACCTTCTTCGCGCCGAGCATTTTGAACAGCAGCGCGAGCACGAGGTAGAGAAGACCCGCGATCACGATGCCGCCGAGTGCGTAGGCGAGCTTTTCATCGCCGCTCATACCGGCGTATTTGCCGGCGTCCAGCTTGGCGACGGTCTCGAAGCCGCCGAGGTAGGCGAACGAGGAGCCGAGGAACGCGGGGACCTTCATCTTGGTGCAGACGTGGAAGAGGAGCGTGCCGAGGCCGGCGAAGAGCAGAGTGGTCTGGATGGAGAGCGGCAGGCCGTAGCCCTGCACGAGGATGGGGACGAGCACCGTCGCGCCAAACATGGCGAACATGTGCTGCAATCCCAGCACCAGCATTCTGGGGGTGCCCAGCTGACGGGCGTCGTAGATGGCTTCGTGTCCGAGTTCTTTCTTCATGTGATTTTCCCTCTTTCTTCTGATTTTGGTGTATGTTCTTATTTGACCAAACGACTCAGCGCCCCGCGCGGGCAAAAAAAGAGACCGGTAAAAAATTACCGGTCAAAGGAAACAATATCATTATCAACAAAAACGGTGCTGATAAAAATAGAAACACCAGCAGGAAGGAATTTCTTTTTGTACACATACTGCGTCATGGCTGTGTCCTCCCTCGTTTGTTTCTTTTGCAAATGATACAGGACGGGAGAGGAAAAAGCAAGATGGGATTTTAGCCAAGAAACACGAAAGACGTTTGCCCCTTTTGTGCAATGCGGCAAAGAACAGACGACGCTTTGCGCCGCGCCCACGCATTGACGGCGTGCGGAAAAGCTGATATAATCCATAATGACAGAATATGTGAACGTTTGAGGGACACCATGAAGAAGAACGAAAAGAAGGAAACCACCGCCCAGCACCGCGCAAATCCCAACGTCCTCGGTCTGCGTGCGGACGTGGTCGAGCAGCGCATCACCGATACGCTGGAGACGAACTATATGCCCTACGCGATGTCGGTCATCGTCTCGCGCGCCATTCCGGAGATCGACGGCTTCAAGCCCAGCCACCGCAAGCTCCTCTATACCATGTATAAGATGGGACTGCTGAACGGCGCGCGCACGAAGAGCGCGAACATCGTCGGTCAGACCATGCGGCTCAATCCCCACGGCGACGCCGCCATCTATGACACGATGGTTCGCCTTTCCAAGGGCTACGGTGCGCTGCTGCACCCGTTCGTGGACTCCAAGGGCAACTTCGGTAAGGTCTACTCGCGCGACATGGCGTGGGCGGCGAGCCGCTACACGGAGGCAAAGCTCTCCGCCATCTGCGCCGAGCTGTTCCGCGACATCGACTCCGATATTGTCGATTTCATCGACAACTACGACAACACCATGAAGGAGCCGGCGCTGCTGCCGACGACCTTCCCGAACATCCTCGTGAGCGCCAATCAGGGCATTGCCGTCGGCATGGCGAGCCAGCTGTGCGGCTTCAACCTCGGCGAGGTGTGCGACACGACGATCGCCTACCTCAAGAATCCCGACTGCGACCTGACGGAGACGCTGCTTGCGCCCGATTTCCCGACCGGCGGCGAGGTCATCTGCGACGTCGACGCCCTGCGCGAAATTTACAGCACGGGCCGCGGCGGCGTGAAGGTCCGCGCCCGCTGGCGCTACGACAAAAAGGAAAACCTCATCGAGGTCTATGAGATCCCCTACACCACCACGACCGAGGCCATCATGGACAAGGTCGCCGAGCTCATCAAGGCAGGCAAGGTCCGCGAGATCACCGATATGCGCGACGAGACCGACCTCAACGGCCTCAAGCTGACCATCGACCTCAAGCGCGGCACCGATCCCGACAAGCTCATGCAGAAGCTGATGAAGTCCACGACGCTGCAGGATACCATGTCCTGCAACTTCAACGTGCTCATCGCCGGAATGCCGCGCGTGATGGGCGTGCGCGAGCTGCTCGACGAGTGGTGCGCGTGGCGCACGGAGTGCGTCCGCCGCCGCGTCTACTTCGTCATGAGCAAAAAGAAGGACAAGCTGCACCTTTTGAAGGGTCTCAAGCGCATCCTGCTCGACATCGACAAGGCGATCAAGATCATCCGCGAGACGGAGGCCGAGGCTGACGTGGTGCCGAACCTGATGATCGGCTTCGGCATCGACCAGGTGCAGGCGGAGTATGTCGCGGAGATCAAGCTGCGCAACATCAACAAGGAATATATCCTCAAGCGCGTGGAGGAGACGAGCGCCCTGCAGGACGAGATCGAGGATCTGGAGGACATTCTCGCCCGTCCTGCGCGCGTGAAGAAGATCATCGTCACCGAGCTCGAGGACGTGCGGAGGAAATACGCCGAGCCGCGCCGCACCGGCATCGTCTACGGCCACGAGGTCGAGGAATACACCGAGGAGACCACGGTGGACGATTACGCCGTGTCCGTATTCCTCTCCCGCGAGGGCTACTTCAAGAAGATCACGCCCGCCTCGCTGCGCATGAACGCGGAGCAGAAGTATAAGGAGGGCGACGCGCTCGCGCAGAGCTTTGAGACCTCCAACGCCGCCGAGGTGATGTTCTTCACCGACAAGTGTCAGGTCTACAAGACGCGCCTTTCGGACTTCGACGACACCAAGGCGTCTGCGCTCGGCGACTATCTGCCCGCAAAGCTCGGCATGGACGAGGGCGAGAGCGTCGTCTATATGGTGCTGCCCGGCGATTACCGCGGCTGGATGCTCTTCTTCTTTGAAAACGGCAAGGCCGCCAAGGTGGAGTTGTCCGCCTACCGGACGACCTCGAACCGCCGCAAGCTCACCGGCGCGTACTCGGATAAGTCTCCGCTGCGCACGGCGCTGTGCCTGCGCGAGGACTGCGAGCTGGCGGTCTACTCCACCGAGCCGCGCGTGCTGGTGTTCTCCACCGCGCTGCTGGGGAGCAAGACCACGCGCGCGACGCAGGGCGTCGCGGTGCTGACGCTCAAAAAGAAATTCACGCTCGACTACGCCTGCCCCGCCGAGGCGACCGGCATCGCCAACCTCGCCCGCTACCGCGCCCGCAGTCTCCCTGCGGTCGGCGCGCTCTTAAAGGCGGAGGACAGCGACGAAAAACAGATCTCCCTGATGGATTGAGAAAGGAAGTCATTGCTTGAATCTGCTCAAACAGTATGTTTCCATCACGCTCGGCTGCGCGCTCATGGCGCTGGCCTTCGACTGGTTCTACGCGCCGAACGAGCTGACGCTCGGCGGCTTCACCGGTATCGCGCAGGTCATCAACTTCTTTGCGCCCGCGCTGCCGGTCGGCGTCACCGTCATCGTGCTCAACGCGCCGCTCTTTCTGATGAGCCTCAAGCGCTTCGGCAAGCGCTTTCTGGTGCGCTCATTCTTCGCCGTGGCGGTGAACTCGATCTTCATCGACCTCATCAACGCCGTCTATACCTTTCAGCCGATGGATAAGCTCCTCGGCTGCATTTACGGCGGCGTGCTCGTGGGCGTGTCGCTCGGCTGGCTGCTGCGCGAGGAGGCGACCACCGGCGGCACGGAGCTGGGCGCGTGGCTGCTGAAGGCGAAGATCCCGGGCCTCTCCATCGGCACGCTCTGCCTTGCCATCGACCTGACGATCATCGTGTTCTATGCCGCGGTGTTCCGCAGCCTGGAAAACGCGCTCTACGGCGGCATCGCCCTCTATATCTCCACCAAGGTGATGGATATGGTGGTCTACGGCGGCAGCGCCGCGAAGCTCGCCTACATCATATCCAACGAGCAGGAGAAAATCACGCACGAGCTGCTTGCACGCGATATGGGCGTCACCCGCCTGACCGCCGAGGGAGCCTATACGCACAACGACAAGCCCGTGCTGCTCTGCGCCGTCCGCCGCCGCGAGATCGTGGCGGTCAAGCGGCTGGTGAACGAGATCGACCCGACCGCCTTCTTCATCGTCTGCGACGCGCGCGAGGTGCTCGGCGAGGGCTTCGGCGAATATAAGCCCGACGGGCTGTAAAGATAACCAGCTCTCCCGCGCCGCCGCGCGGAGGGGGCAAGAAAAAGAAAGGAAGCAATGTCATGGACTTTACGAATGTGACAAAGGCGCTGACCGCGCGCGGCTTTAAGGTCTCGAGCTTCGAGACGGCGAAGGAGGCCGCCGAATACCTCAACTCGCAGATCGACGGCGCGACCGTCGGCTTCGGCGGCAGCATCACGCTCGAGGAGCTGGGGCTGTATGCCCTGCTCAGCGGGCACAATACGGTGTTCAGCCATTGGCACCTGCCGGAGGGCGGGGACGCCGCCGCGCTGCGCGCGCAGGCGGCGGGCAGCGAGCATTATCTGCTCTCCGCCAACGGCATCGCCGAGACGGGCGAGATCATCAACATCGACGGCGCGGGCAACCGTGTGGCTTTGGCGATCTACGGCCACAAAAAGGTCTGGATCGTCGCGGGCAAAAATAAGCTCGCGCCCACCTACGACGAGGCGCTCTGGCGCGCCCGCAACATCGCCGCGCCGAAGAACGCGCAGCGTCTCCGCGCAAAGACGCCCTGCGCCGTCAGGGCGGATCATTGCTACGACTGCAAGAGTCCCGGCCGCATCTGCCGCGCGCTCACCGTGCTCTGGGGCGCGATGATGGGCAGCGATATGGAGGTCGTGCTCGTAAACGAGGACCTTGGCTACTAAAAGCAGCGGGGAGGGAGCGCCGTGAAAAAGAGAATACTGCTTCTCTGCGCGGCGCTGTGCCTTCTGCTCAGCGGCTGCGGCGGCGGGCTGCTCGAGCGCGAGTGGTCGTCGGTCACGCCGCACAGCGCCGGCTACTGGGAAAACGGCGATAAGGACACTCTGCGCGCCGACAGCTATCAGGATGCGGTGAACGCGATCTTGATGCTGGTCGCAAATCACGCGGAGCGCGGCGTGGTGCGCTGCTATTTCGGCAGCGATGCGGAATACGCCGAGCTGGCCGCGGAGGCCTGCAACGAGGTGCAGCAGGAAACGGACCTCGGCGCCTACCTGCTCGATTACATCACCTATGCCGGCACGGACGAGCGCGGCTTCTACGAGCTTTCGCTCAGCTTCGGCTACCGCCGCACGGCGGAGGAGCAGGAGGGCATCATCAACGCCACCAGCACCGAGGCGATCCCCGACCTGCTGCGCGCCGCAGCGGCGGAGGGCGCGGACCGCTTGGTGGTGCGCGTGAGCTACTTTTCCACCGACCGCGCGGGCGTGGAGCAGATGGTCCGCGACGTGCAGGAGGAGAAGGACGGCGGAAGAGACGCCGGTATGCTCGCCGCGCCGTGGCAGGTCAGCTTTTACCCGGACACGGACGAACCGGGCATCGTGGAAATTTTGCTGAAATAAAAGAGGGAGAAGCAGCTATGTGGAGCATGATCTGGCCGATCGCGCTGGTGGTCGGTGTCAACGTGTTTTATCACATCACAACAAAGTCCAC
>ENA-UEQP01002338-UEQP01002338.1-human-gut-metagenome-genome-assembly--contig:-NODE-2338-length-14540-cov-2.696674_pt1 | contig 14540 bp, 14 predicted proteins | sample MGYA00242951_ERZ507951 | MGnify/ENA primary metagenome ERZ507951 (study PRJEB26167, sample SAMN06115539) | human gut metagenome | host: Homo sapiens | place: China:Shanxi | collected 2015-11-18...
CCCGGTGCCGCCATAGCTACGGGGAAGCGCCAACGTCGCGCAAGCTGAAGAAAATCGATAAGGCGGATTTCTGGGAAAGCATCACCCCCAAACAGCCCACCGAAACCGAATAATTATACAAAAAAAGTCCCTCCCACAGGCTTACCCCCATGGGAAGGACTTTCCTTTTTCTATCTTATTCTTCCAAAATAACATCTTCTTCTGTCTGTGTTTCCTGCATTTCCTCTGCTTCCTCGCCCTTTTCCAAGGGCACCAGCTCTCTGTAGAACGCCGCCGCTGCCGCATTTTGATAAGGTGTCCGCCACAAATCCCCAATCCCTAATGTAAGAATCGAAAGAATATCCCAGCCGATAAAGCTGAACCTCAGGCAGAACAGCCGCCATTTATTCCCCTTCATCAGCTCCTTGGAACGGGTAATGGCATCATTCGCGTCCATTTCGGGATTCTCTGCCAGAATATAGCTTGTCAGGCTATAACGATATGCCGCAATAAGACCCGGAATGATGAACAGCAGCATCCAACCGAGGATATACACCACCTGCAATAATTCTGCCGCAAGCATCGTACCCCACTGTTTGGAATACCGAAACAGCGTTTCCAACCTGCCTTCCTCACCATCAACCAGATCCATATTGAATCTCGCATAACCGACTTCAACAAACGATCCGATAATAATCCGCGCGATTGCAACCAGAACAGCGACCACGGAAAAATAATGCCAAACAGCAAAAGCGCTGCCCACGCCGATGCTGCGCATCATCTCTACCGGATTTAGACTCTGCCCGAGCACATCCAAATAAATCTGGAAATTGCCGTCCACAAGACCAAATTTTACATCAGGCGCACCAATACCGACAACACCGCCCAGAACCATCGCAAGAAAGCCTACCCCAACCGCAAGCCTCCAATGCCCCTTTAACGCCGCTCTTGCCTCTGCCCGAAAATCCGCCGCACGTTTCATGCTGTGTCCCCCTTTCAAAAGCTGACCTTTGTTTCCTTCAGTATAGCAAAGGAGCTTCTTCGACACAATAGCACAACCCAATTCTTAAGAATCTTAAAAAAATCTTAGAAAGTCCGTGTTTCCCTCAAAATTTTTCCCAATATTTCGGAACAGAACCCTCCGCAATCGCCTCCAAATAGGAATCCGCAATCTCAAAAATTTCTTCCTCATCCTTGATTTTCAGAAAAACGCCGTTCTTGTCGGCAACAATATCCTTATGCTTGCCCTTGTTTTTCTCAATCCATTCCCGAAATTCCTTTTCCCAGCTATCTACCACCGCTTCGCCCTCCTCGTAGCAAAGCAGCTCAGCTCTTACGTCCTCAATCACTTCGTTTATCTTCAATTTCATGCGTTTTTCTCCTTTCAGCCCTCAGGCGGTGTCATGCCGAAGTGGGCATAGCCAAGCCTTGTCACCACGCGTCCTCTGGGGGTGCGCTGAATATACCCCAGCTGCAATAAATACGGCTCATAAACATCCTCTATCGTCTCGGATTCCTCGTTGATAGATGCCGCAAGGGTATCCAGCCCAACGGGTCCTCCGCCGAATTTTTCAATCATCGTCAGCAGCATTTTTCTGTCCGTCTGGTCAAGCCCCACCTTGTCAATATCCAGTAAATCCAGTGCGAATCTCGCCACTTCCTCCGTAATCACGCCGTCATAGCGCACCTGTGCAAAGTCACGCACACGCTTGAGCATACGGTTCGCCAGTCGCGGTGTCCCACGGGAACGGCGCGCAATCTCCTCTGCACCGCCTTCCTCCATCTCCACCTGCAACACCGCAGCGGAGCGCTTCAGAATGATTTTCAGATTCTCCACACTATATGGCTCCAGCCGCTGCACCACGCCGAATCTGTCGCGCAAAGGGGCAGTCAGCAGCCCGATTCTAGTCGTTGCGCCAATCAGCGTAAACCGTGGCAAATCCAGCCGCACAGAGCGCGCCCCCGGTCCCTTGCCAATCATAATATCAATCACAAAATCCTCCATCGCAGGATAAAGAATCTCCTCAATCATGCGGTTCAGCCGATGAATTTCATCAATAAAGAGAATGTCCCCCTCATTTAAGCTGTTCAGCACCGCCGCCATATCCCCCGGGCGTTCAATCGCAGGGCCGGAGGTCGTCTTGATATTCACGTCCATCTCGTTTGCAATGATGTTCGAGAGCGTAGTTTTCCCTAACCCCGGCGGGCCATATAAAAGCACATGGTCAAGAGCCTCTTTCCTCTGCTTTGCCGCCTGTATGAATACGCGCATATTCTCCTTTACGCTTTCCTGCCCGATGTAGCTTTCCAGCGTGGCAGGGCGCAGCTTTGGCTCCAGCTCGCGGTCTTCCTCCCGTAAGCCTGTCGTCAAAATTCGTCTGTTTTCCAACTAAAACACCTGTCCTCTATCCTCAGAAGGTAATCATGCGCTTGAGCGCCGCCTTCAAAATATCCTCTGTTGTCATGCCCTCTGCCGCAACCGCATTGACCGCCTGTGCCGCCTCACTGCGGCTGTAGCCCAACGCCGTCATAGCATCAATCGCTTCAAATTTCGCATTACCGCCGCCAACGCTTTCCGCAATGCCTGCCGCCCCCTCGAGGGAGGAAACCGCATCCTCTGTTTTGAATTTATCCTTCAAATCCAAAATCACGCGCTGTGCCGTTTTTCTGCCGACCCCCGGTGCCTTGGAAAGCGTTTTCACATCATCCGATAAAATTGCCATCACAATTTCGGAGGGGTTCAGCACCGAAAGAAAGCCTAATGCCCCCTTCGGGCCTACGCCGTTTACCAGCAGCAGCTTTTCAAACATCTCCTGCTCCTCTCTCGCCGCAAAGCCGTACAGGCTCATACCATCCTCCTTCACGCTGAAATATGTAAAAATCTGCACCGCTTCGCCCGTCTGCGGCAGCTTCGCCAATGTGGCAGGGGATACAAAAATACGGTAGCCGATGCCGCCCGCCTCCACAATAATGTCATTTTCGCCACGCCGCTCCAATGTGCCTTTGATATAGGAAATCATATTCTCACCAAATTTCTTCAGAATACAAGAGAACATTCGTTTCTCTTTTAGCTTCATTATACCCAAAGCAGAAAGAAAGCGCAAGCCAAACAAAAAACCCCGAATCCACTCGATTCAGGGTTATGCCTCATCTTACTTTTGCAATGCCGCCACTTTTTCCGTAATATAATTCTCCACCTCATCATAAGGAACCTCCAGTGCCATAGAAAATTCTCTGTGAAGCAGCTCCTTCGCCAGCTTGCTGTATTCCCGTTCGGTCTTTGCCAGCTTTTTGCCGTTTCCTCCAGTCTTTTCTCCTTGCGGTAAACGGTTTTCATCAGCCTGACCAAAACCTCGCATCGGTGCGTATCCAGACAGCCCTTGGATCTCTCCCCAAGGGCGCGCACATCCTGCCCAATGACCTCCTCTGCCCGAATTTCGGGAATCTGCAAAATCAGCTTCTCCGCTTCCGCCTTTGTCAGAATCGGGCGCATGAATACCTTCGTATCCAAAGGCGCATAAATTTTCCCACTGGAAAATACCGGCGCAAGCGTGTAATATTCCTTCCCGCTGTCTCCCAGCGGCGTATCGCGCGGCACACCAATCTCCTCGATGCAGCAAATACCGTTATTTCCATAAATGACATATTCACCCTTCCGAAACATCGTTCTCCCTCCTGCATCCTCCATATTCATAAGCTTTTCTGATATAAGTATACCACAAAAATTTTTTCTGATGCAACTGGGAAAAATCCCGAAAAATCAGTCCATTGCCATAATCTCAATCCCTGCCTCTGCCAGAATGGACTGCGAAAGGGGGTCGGGGTATTCGCCCCTGTGCACAATACGCATGATGCCTGCGTTAACCAACATTTTCGCACAGATGACACAGGGCTGCAAAGTAATATAAATCGTCGCCCCCTCCGTACTCACACCCACCTTCGCCGCCTGAATGATGGCGTTCTGCTCCGCATGCAGTGCGCGGCAAAGCTCATGCCGCTGTCCCGAGGGAATATGCAGCCGCTCCCGTTCACAGCCGCCGATGTCCGTGCAGTGGCGCAGCCCCGAGGGCGCACCGTTGTAGCCTGTCGTAATGATACGGTTATCCTTTACAATCACCGCCCCCACCTGTCTGCGCAGGCAGGTCGAGCGTGTTTTTACAATCTCAGCAATTTCCATGAAATATTCGTCCCAGCTTTTTCTCACCGCTCCTACCTCCTTTTTCCATGGTTTTGTTTCAACATACCATAAATCTATCCGAAACGCAACACAAAAGCCCGACCTTTCGGTCGGGCTTTTGTGTTACTACCACTTATACAATCAGATTCATTTTCTTTGCTTCAAACAGCAGCTCATCTCTGAATTCGGGTGCCGCCAGAGAGATAATCATTTTCGCTCTTTCGCTTGCGGTTCTGCCCTTCAGACGAACAATATTGTTTTCCGTTACCAGGAAGTCTACTTCATTCTTAGAGGTTGTCACAATGGAGCCGGGTGTCAGCACGGGTTTTACCTTGGAAACCGTACCGTTTTTCGCGGTAGAAGTCATCGCGATAAAGCCCTTGCCGCCCTTGGAAAGGTTCGCGCCGCGCACGAAGTCCACCTGACCGCCGGAACCGCTGTAATGCAGTGTGCCCAGAGATTCCGCACAAACCTGACCAAACAGGTCAATCTCTACACAGGCATTCACGGAAATGAAGTTGTCATGCTGACCGATGACATAGGGGTTGTTTGTATAATCAACGGGGTGCATTTCAAATGCAGGGTTATCATCCATGTATTCGTACATTTTCTTTGTGCCCCAAGCCAGTGTGGCAATCGTTTTGCCGACATTGATGGGCTTTTTCATATTGGTAACTGCGCCGCATTCAAGCAGGTCAACCATGCTGTCTGTAAACATTTCGGTATGCAGACCCAGATCCTTCTTATCGCGCAGCAGAACGCCAACCGCATTGGGAACGCCGCCAATCCCCAGCTGCAGGGTTGCGCCGTTGGGAACCTCGTCCGCAATCATCTGACCGATTTTCTTATCTGTTTCTGTCAGTACGGTTTCGGGCAGCTCCAGCAGCTCATGGCAGGATTCGCACAGAGCCGTTACCTGAGAAATGTGAATCAGGTTATTCCCCATAACACGGGGCATTTTTTCGTTGACCTCCAGCAGGATGATCGTTGCCTTATCTCTCAGCGCAACCACCTCTGCCCCGGCCATGCCGCAGGAGAAATAGCCATGCTTGTCCATCGGGGAAACCTCAGCATAGAATACATCCAGTCTGGGCATGCAGTCTCTCCAGTAGCCGGGTGCTGTGCTGTAGTTATTCGGTACATAGGTATAGTAGCCCTGCTGAATTCCCTTTCTGCCTGCGCCGCCTGTAAACCAGGATACATAATCATATTTACCCTTGAGTGCAGGGTCCATAAACGCATTGCCCTTTACGGACAGAATCGCATGGTGCTGTACTCCTGTGATTTCGCCGCGTCTTGCTCTTTCGCCGACAGCCGCACAGATGGTTTCGGGCTCCTCCAAGCCTGTAGGACAGGCACAGATATCACCGGATTTTACATACATTGCAACCTCTTCTGCTGTTTTCAGCTTTGCACGGTACATTTCCTGAAATTTGTTCATGTCTGTTCTCCCTTTCTGGTTTCTCTCCATGATTTCGTTAAAAAAAATAAACAAAGAATTGTTCTATTTTTCCATTTTTGCATACAAAATACATTCTATAGCTTGTATTTTAGCACAAAGAAAACCCAAAAGTAAAGTGAAATACTGTTCTGTTCTTCAAATTATACAAAAATTTAAGCAAATTTTGTCCTTTTTGTCCTACAACTGTTTTTTCTTGCAAACAATATTCCTTTACAATAAAAAAGGACTCTAAAAAGAGCCCCCCTCAGTCTGTAGACAAGGTTGTTTTGATGCCGCGGAAAGGTTCGGGAAACGAAGGAGTTTCCTGAATGGAATCCGCAGTCGGAATTCATTTCCGGCGAGGAAAACAGCGAGTTTCAAGGCTTTTTAGCCGATGGAACTCGTCTGTTTATTCTTCTGTCCAAACAAGTCGAAATCCTGATTTCGACTTATTCTTTACAAAATAATACAAATCAATCCGCCGCTGCCCTCGTTCACAATCTTTTGCAGCGTCTCCTGCAGCTTCATCTGTGCATCCTCCGGCATCCGATAAATTTTATTCTGCATCCCGTCACTGACCATAGAGCTCAGCGTCCGCCCGAAAATATTCAAATCCCAGATTTTCTCCGGCTCCGATTCGTAATCCGCAATCAGTCGGTCGATAAACTCCCGCGACTGCTCTTCGTTCCCGATGATTGGCGAAACCTCCGTTTCTACGTCTGCCTTGATTAAATGAATAGATTCCCCCTTCGCGCGCAGCTTAATTCCGTAACGGCTTCCCTGCTTAAACACCTCAGGCTTCTCCAGCGTAATTTCCTCAAACACCGGTGTCACCACACCGTAGCCCTTCCGCCGCACATCGTTCAGTGCCGTCGCAATCTTGTCATATTCCTGCTTCGTTTCCGAAAGCATTTTTATCGTAGAAATAAGCGCATAGTCATTTTCAATCGGCATCTCCACCGTTTCGCTCAGAATCTGATAGAATAACCCATCCGCAAAATTAAGCGCAATCTCCGCCGCGCCCTCTCCCGGCAAAATTCGGTCGGTATATGCCTTTTTCAGAAAATCCGTTTCCCCAAGTGCCCCGATTGCCTGCTCCACATCCGCAAGCTTCTCCACCTGCGCCATCACGCCCTTCAGCGCATCCGTCAAGCCCTGCTTCAGCCAATGTCCCTGCTCCAGTGTTTCCACCCATCCGGGGAAAAAGAACCGCAGCTCGCGCAAAGGGAACTGATACAGCATCCGCTCCAGAATCCTCCGAATGTCCTCCGCCTTCAGCTGCGCCGCATTGACCGCCAGCACAGGCACGCCGTATTTTTTCTCCAGCTCACTCCGCAGGCTCTCTGTGCTGTCGCTGTAGGGCGCGGCGGTGTTCAGCAGAATCAGAAACGGCTTGCCCAATTCCTGCAGCTCTGCAACCACCCGTTCCTCTGCCTCCTCATAATTTTCCCGCGGCAGCTCGGTCACGCTCCCGTCCGTTGTCACTACCATCCCTATGGTGGAATGGTCGGTAATGACCTTCTTCGTCCCCAGCTCCGCCGCTTCGCGAAAGGGCATCGCATTCTCCGCCCATGGCGTATGTACCATTCTGGGGCTGTCCCCGTCCATGTCGCCCTCTGCCCCCGGCACCAGATACCCCACGCAGTCAATCATCCGCACGCGCACATCTGCATTGTCCCCCAAGGAAATTTCCACCGCTTCATTCGGCACAAATTTCGGCTCTGTCGTCATGATTGTCCTTCCGCTTGCCGATTGTGGCAGTTCATCCTTCGCCCGCTCCCTCGTATAGGTGTTTGCAATGTGCGGCAGCACCAGCAAATCCATAAACCGCTTGATAAAGGTCGATTTCCCTGTTCGCACAGGTCCCACCACGCCGATATAAATGTCTCCGCCCGTCCGCTCCGCAATGTCCTGATAAATATTGAATGTTTCCATGCCTTTTCCTCCGTTTCTTTCGCAGCTGTATCCATACAATGCAATTTATGGAAAATCAAACAGGAATATGCCAATTCTTTTGCAGACAGCGAAAAACCCCTGCCTTCGCAGGGGTTCCAGACTGTAGACAAAGTAGTTTTGAGGCAGCAGAAGGGCTTGGGAAACAAATCCGTTTCCCAAATGGAATCCGCAGTCGGAATTCATTTCCGACGAGGAAAACAGCGAGTTTCGAGGCTTTTAAGCTGATGGAACTCGTCTGTTTATTCTTCTGTCTTAGCAAGTCGAAATCCTGATTTCGACTTAGGGTGTCGACAAAGTCGACACCCTAAAACCCCTGCTTTCGCAGGGGTTCAAACATCCTTTATTCATCGTAGGTTGGCGTAATGTCAATAAATTTGCTGATTTTCTTGATGTTCTTCTCCTCCATATAGGAATCAAAATAAATCGGCAGCTTCATTCCGCCATAATTTGCCTTCATATAATAAATCATATTCTGCCACAGCAGCATCTGGCAGGCATCGCTATCATAGGAAATCATCTTTTTCGCCAGTGCATTGTCTCCGTCGCACATTCTCTTGATGGAGTCCGCATAATAGCTGCCGTCCTCCGCCTGTGTCCAGTCCGTCAGAATCCATTTGCCGTTCCGCTTTTCAAAATCCAGTCTGCTCGGCACCACAGAACCGCCCCGCTCAAAGAGTGCATAGCCCTCTTTTGTGCGGCTCATGGTGTAGCTGGAATCGAAAATCACCGCAAACACCTGCATCTTGTTTCCGTTTTCCTTCATTCCCTCAATCAGCGGCGCATAAATCGTTGTGGTGTATCCGGCTTTGCTGTAATTGTTGAATCTGTCACTCAGCGCCGTATAAACCGCGCGCAGGCGTTCATCCTTTCCTGCCGCCACAACGCTGTATTGATCCGAGCCGCCCATGGAATATTTTTTCGCCAAATTCTCCGTATAAAGCGTTGTATCCGTATCGCCATAGGTAAAGAACGCACAATACGTCGAATCCGTTGCAGTATAATTCCGATACCATTCCGTCGGTGTCGGCAGAACATCCTTATCTCTGTGCTCGCCCAGAATATCCTGACACGCGCTCGTCTTGATGTAGCCCTCTAAGTCGTCCCTGATACTTCCCTCCGCAAATTCGGAAAGAAACGCTCTGAGCGCAGGCTCTCCCAGCTTGACCAGCTCATCATACTGTGTACATTTCAGATAATCCGCATAATTGGAGGAGGTCAGCTTCTGCGCCGCAATCTCACTTGCCAGACTGTCCGCCAGAATCATCTGATAGGATAGGCTTTGATCTTCCTTCGTTTCTTCGAGAAAATCTCCGGAGACCATCTCCTGCATCCGTTCCTGTGCCGCCGCAGCATCCATCTGAGACAGTGCAAGAATCTGCTCGGGTGTCGAAATCCCTTCATAGAAATATCGGTTTATCGTCAGCACAAAATTACGGAAGGTTCCCTCGTCGCTCGCAAAATCACGCAAATCCTGCTCCCCGAAATATTTCTTCGCCTGCTCTCTGTTAAAAGTAAAGGAAGTTACCACCTGTCCGTCCGCCGCATCCGCATGGTGCAGAGAAAGGTTATAATCTCCCGCATTCTCCACCAGTGCAAGGAAAATCATCCCCTGAATCTGCATCCAGCGGTCATCCGTATAGCTTTCCCCATCCACAGTGTAGGCTGTTTCCGCATTGCTCTGCCATTGCAGATGCCTTCTCACGCCGTAAGGCTCCTTGTCAGTATAAAGTTCAATTCCCTCGCTGTCATTCGTCACCCCTTCGGGCAGTGGCAGTAACCCCAGAATTTTTCCAACGCCGATATGGTCGCCGATATATTGCAGCTTCGCGCCATAAAGCTCATGCACTGTTTCCTCTGTGTAGTCTCCGTAAACTGTACCAGAAAGTGTCTTTTCCGTCGTTTCGCTTTCCGCACAGCCGACAAACGCCGTACCGCCGCAGACCACCAACGCTGCCGCAAGGAATAAAGCAATGCCGCGCTTTTTCTGCGTCATATCGAAAATATTTTCAAACCGCATCTTCAATTCCTCCTTTCCGCCCGAAAAAGCCGTACTCATCTGCATATTTTTGCTTTTCGCCTCGCGCACTGTCCGCAGGATTGCCATGCTGTATGCCTCGCGCTCCGCCATACCGCAGTCCGCCATCACCACAAGGTCGCAGGAAAGCTCCATGTCCTTTTCCGCAAGGTGTGCCATCCAATGCACAAAGGGGTTGAAAAAATGCAGTGCTCTTGCCCACAGCAGAAGTCCCTTGAACCAGAGATCCTTCCGCTTGCAATGCGTCAGCTCATGCTTCAGAATCAGCCGCATTTCCGCAGGCTCCCGCTCCTCGGAATTCAGATACACCGCCGTTCTGAAAAGCCCGACACAAAGCGGACTCGGCAACGCCTCACAGAAATAAATCGCAGGTCGCTTTTCCATCCCTGTTTCCCTGCAAAGTGTATAATAGGTATCCAGAACAGACGCATCCATGATTTTTCTTCTGTTTCGCTTCAACATTCTCCGAAAATCATAATATTTCCATCCCTGCCAAGCCAGAAACCCAAGCACACCGCCAAGCCACAGCACATAAGGATATGCAAGAAGAAAATCAAAGGCATCCCTCTTTTCCGCGCTTTCCTCCTGTGTCTGCTCCGCAGGGGCAATCGGCGTTGCCGGCTCTGTCGGCTCTGCCGTATCCCTCTGCACAAAATAATCCGGTGTTCTCTGCGCCAGTACCTCTCGTGTGCTGCTCTGCACCGAAGGCACCTGTACCTGCATTATCTCCATTCGCCCCGGCAGGCTCAGCTGTATCGGCACGCAAAGCCGTATCGCCACCACAAGCCACACCAGATACCGCCATCTTGCCCCATAGCGTTTTCCCAGAAGATTTGAGCAAATTGCCAGAATCAGAATCACAGGAACGGCAAACAGGCTCATTTCCCAGATTGTCTGAAAAATTCTCTCCATTTTTATGCACCTCCCGTTTTCGAGCGAATGAATGCCGCCAGTTCATCCAAATCCTCCTCGGTAATGGAATGACTGTCATATAGGCTTGCCACCAGCTTCGTCACAGAATGGTTATTCACCTTCTCCAAAAATGCCTTATTTTCCACCGCCAGATACTCCTTCTCCGCCACCAGCGGGGTATAAAATCGGTTCTTCCCTTCCTTATAGCTTTCCAGAAAGCCACGGTCAATCAAACGGTTCAGCAAGGTCTGCAAAGCAGAAACATTCCAGGGGCGTTGTTCCTCCAAACTTGCCTTCACCTCCGAGGTAGAAAGTGTTCTGCCACTCTCCCAGATGACCTTCATAATTTCCAGCTCCGTATCCGGCAATCGCATCAGCTCCGCCATGTGTCTCCCTCCAATCTCTTACAAATGTAGGATTTATACTTTTCTATATCATACAACTGTAGGAGTTCTTTGTCAAGCCTTTTCCTATACCCCCTATCCGTTTTTCTGATGGAAACTTCCCTTGACAAAATCTGCTTCTGTGTTATCCTAAATGGTATGGATAAGCTTTTATCAATGATATTTTATGAAAAAATATGAGAAACAGCAGAAAAGAGGTGCTTGCGATGAGCAAAACATATATTCCGGAAGGCTATCATTCCGAACTAACCTTATATGAAACACAGAATGCCATCGGCGTGATCCACCACGCTTTTGAAGAACATCTGGGACAGACACTGAATCTGAAACGTGTTTCCGCCCCTCTGTTCGTTGACCCCCATACAGGTCTGAACGATAATCTCAGCGGCGTAGAACGCCCCGTAAGCTTTGAAATTCCCGCAACAGGCACAACCGCAGAGGTTGTTCATTCTCTGGCAAAGTGGAAACGCATGGCACTGTATCGTTATGATTTCCGCCCCGGCAAGGGTCTGTATACCAATATGAACGCCATCCGCAGAGATGAAACCCTGGATAACCTGCACTCTATCTATGTAGACCAGTGGGATTGGGAAAGAGTTATCACTCCCGAAAAGAGAAATGTCGAAGAGCTGAAATTCACTGTGCAGGGTATCGTTCTTGCAATCTGTGATACACTCGAAGTCGTAAAGAAAAAATACCCCCGCATCACAACCGAGCTGTGCCGCGAGGTAACCTTTATCACCTCTCAGGAGCTGGAGGATAAATACCCCGATCTGACTCCCAAGGAAAGAGAAAATGCCATCGTCAAGGAGCATAAAACCGTATTCATCATGCAGATTGGCGATAAGCTGCGTTCCGGCGAGCCCCATGACAGCCGTTCTCCGGATTATGATGACTGGCAGTTAAACGGCGATTTGCTGTTCTATAACGCTGTTCTGGATAACGCTCTGGAAATTTCCTCCATGGGTATCCGTGTTGATGCAGCCGCTCTGGATGAACAGCTGAGAAAGGCAGACTGCGATAACCGCAGAAACCTGCCCTACCATAGAATGTTGCTCGAAGGCAAGCTGCCCTGCACCATCGGCGGCGGTATCGGTCAATCCAGACTGTGCATGCTGCTTCTTGGCAAGGCGCATATCGGCGAGGTGCAGTCCTCCATCTGGGATCAGGAAACCATTGATACCTGTAAGGCAGCAGGTGTTGCACTGCTGTAAATTTAAGTCGAAATCTATAAACGACCGCGAAATCGCGGTCGTTTTTTATACCTGTTTTTTCCAATCTTCCTCTGATTTTAATTTACATCCAAAAATTTTTGTGCTATCATAAAACCAATTTTGAAAGAGCCTCACATACGAAAGAGAAAGAGGGATTTTTATGGAAGTACGAAATTTAATCACATTTCTGAAAATCATTGAAACAGGCAGTTTTTCCAAGGCAGCGGAGCAGCTGACCTATTCCCAGTCCACAGTTACCGTACAGATTCAGCAGCTGGAGGAAGAAATCGGCGTGCAGCTGTTCGACCGCATCGGCAAAAAAATCTACGTCACGGAAAAAGGGCATGAGCTGGAAGCCTATGCACAGCAGATTATCGCTCTGACCCAGCAGGCGGCTGCCATCGGCGGCGAGGAGCAGGAGTTGCAGGGAACGCTGCGCCTTGCCTGTCTCGATTCCCCCTTTACCGCTGTCCTCCCCGATATCCTGCGGGAATATCACTGCGCGCACCCCAAGGTAGATATCATCGTAAAAACAGCCGATAATGTTTTTTTCGCGGAGCGCATGCTTTCCCAGAATGAGGTCGATCTTGCCTTCGTTGTCCATGATCAGCGAAGGACAAAAAATTTCATCAAAACCATCCTGAAAGAGGCGCATTATGTCTTTGTGGCTGCCCCCACTCGCCCTCTGACGAAAAAGCCCGTAGTCACTCTGGCGGAAATCGCGGAAAATGATGTGATTATCACAAATCAGCAGTTCTATTTCTCCGATATGTCCAATGAGTACACCAAAAACACCCTTGCCTATCTCATCAAGCCGCGGTTTGATCTCTGGAATCCCATCGCCGCCATGGAACTGGCCAAGCTGGATTGCGGCATTGCCCTGCTCGCCTCTTATCTCGTTGAGGATGCCGTTAAAAAAGGTGAGTTGTGTACCCTTAATGTGCCGGAACTGGATTTCACCGTATGGCTGCAGGTGCTCCGTCATGAGCAGAAAGCAGTCACCCCACAGATGTCCGCCTTTTATAAGCTCCTGCGGGAATACTACAAAAAGTGAAATTTTCCGGGTTGAAAGTAAGCCCCCTTATTACTTTTTTTAATAGAAATCTTTAAATCTATCAATTTCACATTTCTTTTTGGATGTGTTACAATGACCTTGTACCCTAAAAGAGAAAACTTCCATCATATACAAATCTCACCATACGGCTCATGATGAGATTTCCTTCCTTCTTCCTCCGGGTACTTTCACATGCTTGCAGTCGTAATCTTCCTTGCGGCTGCTTTTTTTATGCCCTTTTCGCAAGATACTCCCGATTCTGCCGCACCGATGCATCCTCCGGTCGGAATACCCCTGCCATTTCATTATACATCTTCGCCATCTCCCATTCCCCCAGCCTGCCATAGCAGACACAAAGCCGAATACAGGGCAGAAATCCATAGCATTCCTCCTGCACAAACGCCCCCTGCTCCGTGCATCTTTCTGCATGCAGCGCATTTTCATACCAGAAAATTGCCTGCTCCCACTGCCCTTTTTCATAAAAATATTCCCCGATTTCACAGCAATGCTCCCCTGTCGGCGGTGCAAATTGCAAACCCTCCAAAAGCAACGAAATTCCTTCCTCCTCTTTTCCCGCCACCTGCAAGCAATGCGCCAGCATCCGCACCGCCTCTGCTTTATTTTCCGCCCCTCCCTCCGGATTTTCCAGAAACGCACGAAGCACCTCTGCCGCCTGCTCCTGTTTTTCATGTGCAAATAATTCCCGTCCGTAATAAAACCATTCCTGCGCGCTCAGCTTCTCCCCCTCCGCAAGTATTTTTTCATAAATCCGCAGATTGCAGTCAGAATATTTCTGCTTTTCCTTCCGCCGCACAAAATGAATTTCCTCATACCGCACGCTTCCGAAGGGCGGAATCATCTCATTTGCACGCCCCTGCCACCGCGCCTGCGGACAACGGCGCACCAGTCGCTCTCTGTAGCAGGAAAATTTCGTCCGTCCGCCCTCGTCAACGCCCCTGTCAAAAAGCATCATTACCATATCACAGGGATTTTCCCGCAAATCCACCTTCAAAGCAAGCAGCTTTTCCTTCTCCCCTAATGGCAGAATATCCTCCGCATCCATCCACAGCAGATACTCTCCCGTCCCCTTGGAAAACGCAAAATTTCTTGCCGCCGCAAAATCATCCATCCAAGGAAAATCATAAATTTTATCCGTGAATTGCCGTGCAATCTCCTTTGTTCTGTCCGTAGAACCCATATCCACAATGACGATTTCCTCTACCGCATCCGCTATGCCTTCCAAGCACCGCGCCAGTGCTTTCTCCTCCTGCCGCACAATCATGCAAAGACTCATTCTCATCCTGCCACGCTCCTTTCCCTTCTGCCAGCTTATGCAAAAAAGAAAAAAGCGTGCAAATCCGCATATAA
>ENA-UEQP01002345-UEQP01002345.1-human-gut-metagenome-genome-assembly--contig:-NODE-2345-length-14522-cov-3.672343_pt1 | contig 14522 bp, 12 predicted proteins | sample MGYA00242951_ERZ507951 | MGnify/ENA primary metagenome ERZ507951 (study PRJEB26167, sample SAMN06115539) | human gut metagenome | host: Homo sapiens | place: China:Shanxi | collected 2015-11-18...
GTGGCTATGTTCTCGGAACGAGAACAGGCACCTTTGAGGTCCCGACGTATTATCTAGAGTACTGCATCGACCACTCAGTCTAATACGTCTTTCTTTCCGTCATCACCCCTCAGTATTCCTTCATTCTAAACGGAATGCATTTCCCTTTCGACAGGCTTAGCAGATGGGAGAGGATTTTGTCCCCTCCCATCTGCTATTTACTCCACTTACAGTGCCTTTGCCTTGGCGAGCATCAGCTTTGCGCCCGCTTTGGAGCAGAGCTTCACTTCGCCCGCAAAACCGTCGAGGCGCGCGGCCTCGTCAGCTTTGAGCTCGACGCTCTCGTCGCCGACGATGACGTGAACCTCGCCCGCGCCGCAGTAGATGAGCATCATGCCCTCGCTGCCGTGAACGGTCTTGCTCTCGCCGGCGGCGAGCGTTTCGCCGCGCATCCTGCCCTCGCACTTGCCCTTGCGGAGCATGAGGTTGAAGTCGCGGCAGCGGCCCCAGGAGTGCGTGTCGTCGCCGCCATCGAAGCGGTGGACCTCGTAGGGATTCAGCGTCAGCTTTTCGCCGCCGTTGTGATTGAGCTCGATCGTGCCCTCAAGTGTCGAAATGAGGCGCTCATAGTCGGGCAGGGCCGTAAAGTCGGACTCTGCGTCCTCAACGGTCGCAGAGCTGAGTCTCCACAAAAAGTCGCGGTCTGCGTACACCGCGCTCGCGGGCGCGATGCCGAGCTGGGTCGTCAGGCCGCCGGACCACTTGGTCGTAATGTAGTCACTCGGCGTTAAATGCTGGATGGTCATGGAAATACAACTCCTTTGCAAACTGCAAATGGCTTCGGTGTGCGCGCACCGAAGCCATTTTTTGATGAATCTTTTCGTTTAGCCCTCGATGAGCTTGACGATCTCAGCGTAGCACTCGTCGGCAAGGGGCAGAGCGTGCGCGAGCAGGGCCTCGCCCTTGGCGCGGTACTAAGCGGCAAACTCCTGATCCTTCAGGGAGCCGACGTTGATGAGCACGTTGAGCCATGCGCCCTGGATACCGGCCTTGAGGGACAGGAACGCAACGCCCAGGTCGCTCGCGGAGGTGTCGTTGAAGCGGCCCAGCAGGGACTGTGCAAGCGTCAGGGTCTCGTCGATGAGCTCCATCATCTCCATCGGGGTCTTGGTGCAGCCCTTCAGGCCCTCCTGGATGGCGGCGGAGCGGGCAGCCTTCTCCTCGTCGGTCGCCTTGGGCATACCGAACGCGGCGGAGACGACGTTGAACGCCTCGGTGTCGCGGTCCATAACGTCGAGCAGGCGGGTCTTGAGCTCGTTGCCCTTCTTCTCGACCTCGGCAGCATGCTCGGCATACTCGGCATACTTCTTGCGGCCCTGGGTCAGGCCGCCGACCATCGCGGTCAGCGCGGCGCCGATGGAGCCATAGAGTGCGGCGCAGGAGCCGCCGCCCGGCGCGGGAGCATCGGAGGCAACGGTATCGGCAAAGCCGGTAACGGTCATATCAGCTAACTTCATCATGTTGAATATTTCCTTTCATCATTTCGCGCCGTTTTCGTCCCGCGCGGGCATCGCCGCACCTTTACGGTCAGCCGCCCCTCTTGGAGCAGCCAACGCCCGCACGAGCCAAAAGCGTCGCAGACTTTGCCGCCTCCCGGCGGCAAACGATTTCAATCGTTTTTTCTGACGACAGAAGGTGAATTGCCGCAAAGCGGCAAGAGAAGCCGTCCTGGGACGTGCGCGTCAGAAAAAACACTTTGCAGTCCGCCAGCGTGCGAGCGAAAGCGAGTGCGACGCAGCGGACTGTAAACCAACCAGGAAAAACGGCCTGCCGCTTTTCCTGGTTGCGCTCAAAAATGCGCTTTCAGCGCATTTTTGAAGTATTTTATTCCATGTCGATCAGGTGATACTCCATGACCTGCTTCTTGCAGTCGAAGTCCTTGGCCTTGAGGTAGAACTCGGCGCAGTCGATGAGCGCCTTGGCGGGAGTCAGACCGACGATCTCGCTCTCGATGACGCGGGTGCCGTAGCGCTCGGCGAGGGCCTTGATCATCTCATAGGTAACATACAGCGGGGTATCCTCATAGTTGACCATGTTCATGGAGACCTGCGCGATGCCGCGGTCCTCGAGCATGAAGCCCATGGCCTTGCAGCTGCGGAAGCCGCCGGAGGAGCCGCGGATGACCTTGGCGATCTTCTTGGCGATCTCAACATCAGAGGTCTCGAGGTTGCAGTTGAAAGCGACCAGCGGCATACGGGCGCCGATGGCGGTGATGCCGGCGGTGGGGTGGATCTTGCGCTCGCCGTAGTCGGGAGCCCAGTCGGGCTGCAGGAGCTTCTCGGGCATGCCCTCGAACTCGCCCTTGCGGCAGGTGGCGAGGTTGCGGCGCTCGGGACGGGTGGCGCTGTCCTCATACAGGAAGGAGGGAACCTTCAGCTCGTCCCAGATACGCTGGGCAACGCGCTTGGACATCTCGACAGCTTCCTCAACGGTCACGTCCATCTGGGGAACGAAGGGGATAACGTCGGTAGCGCCCATGCGCTTGTGCTCGCCGTGATGCTTGTTCATGTCGATGCGCTCGGTGGCGACCTTCGTCAGCTGGAAGGCGACCTCCTCGATGGCCTCGGGAGAGCCGATGAGGGTGAAGACGCAGCGGTTGTGGTTGCCGTCGGTCTGGGCGTCAAACAGGGTGCAGCCGGGAACGCTCTTGGCGGTCTCGACGAGGGCGTTATAGGTGGCCTCGTCCTTTTCCTTGGAGCAGCTGAAATTGGGGATGCATTCGATCAACTTTGCCATGGTTGTTTTCCTCCGTCAATTTATTTTGTATCGTCATTTTGCTCAGACAGGCGCGCTGCGCCCGTCCATTTTTGTTCAGCGTCGCCATTATATCGCGGCCCAACGGGGGAGTAAACAGGTTTTCTTTCTCTTTTTTCAACGGCGGCTTAATTTTTTTAAGTCATCTTCTCCTCGACGAAGCGCTGCACACACGGGGCGCTGAGCACCGCGCTGTTCCATGCCAAAACGGCATACGAGCGGATCGGCAGACCGCGCACAGGCTTTGCCTTTAAAGGTGCGCCCGGATGCGTGCTGAGGATGGACTTTGGCAGAAAGCTGATGCCAAAGCCCGAGAGCACCATCTGCATCGCCATGGGCGTATCGTAGCAGTGGCAGGTCACATTCGGCGTAAAGCCGCTGCGCTGGCACTCCTGCACCAAAAAGTCGTTGTAGCTCCACAGGTCGTCCGAGCGCAGAAGGCACATCGGCACACCCTCGAGCCGCTCGATGGGCACCTCGTTCAGTTCTGGCGCGGGGTCCAGGTCCTCGCGCATGATGAGCTCGAGCTTATCCTCGCCCAGAATGCGCTCCTGCAATCCGCTCGGCTCGCGCGCGGCGGTGCGCAGGAACAGCGCATGCAGCTCGCCGCGGTTGAGCGATTCAATGAGCTCCTGCGGCGAGCCCACACGGATGAAGAGCTCCACCTGCGGATAGCGGCTGTGATATTCATTTATATAATGTAACGCGTACGACATCGCCGAGTAGATGACGCCGAGCTTGATGCGCCCGCTCATGCCCGTCCCCACGCTGCGCACGCTGTCCTCCACGCGGCGGATGTCCTGAAAGATCTGCTGCGTCTGCTGATACAGGCTTTGTCCCGCGTCGGTGAGGGACATGCCCTTGCTGCCGCGCAGGAAGAGCTGCACGCCGAGCTCTTCCTCGAGCTGCGCGATCTGGCGCGAGATCGGCGGCTGCGCCACGTGCAGCTCGCGCGCCGCGGCGGAGATGCTTTTCTCCTCCGCCACCGCGCAGAAGTATTCCAGCTGTCTGATCTTCATCGCTCGTCCTCCATGTCATACTTTTGTGGTATGGTATGCAGATAAATTAAGTACTTTTCATTATAGCACATCTTTGTTATAATGCAAGTTGTAAAGAAAAGTGAGAATTCCGTTTTCATTTTTATTGGTTTTTACAGAAATATTTTTATGAAAGTGAGGAACCCACCATGATCAATCTTGCAGACGATGCGATGACGATCAAGCTGGACTACGAGCTTCCTGAGTACCCGAAGTTCGAAGAGGGCTACCGTCGCGCACCCCGCCGCGAATCCCACCTGACCGAGGCCGATAAGGCGCTCGCCATCAAGAACGCTCTGCGTTACATCCACCCCGACCATCATGAGCAGATGGCCAAGGAGTTTGCGCAGGAGCTCGAAGAGCACGGCCGTATCTATGGCTACCGCTTCCGTCCCGAGGGCAAGCTCTACGGCAAGCCCATCGACGAATACAAGGGCAAGTGCATCGAGGGCAAGGCCATTCAGGTCATGATCGACAACAACCTCGACTTCGACATCGCTCTCTATCCCTATGAGCTCGTCACCTACGGTGAGACCGGCCAGGTCTGCCAGAACTGGATGCAGTACCGTCTGATCAAGAAGTACCTCGAGCAGCTGACCGATGAGCAGACCCTCGTCGTCATGTCCGGTCATCCTCTGGGCCTCTTCCACTCCCACAAGATGGCTCCGCGCGTCATCATCTCCAACGGCCTGATGGTCGGTACCTTCGATGACCAGGAGAACTTCAACCGCGCTGCCGCGCTCGGCGTTGCCAACTACGGTCAGATGACCGCCGGCGGCTGGATGTACATCGGCCCCCAGGGCATCGTCCACGGCACGTTCAACACGCTGCTCAACGCCGGCCGTCTGAAGCTCGGCATCCCCAACGATCAGAACCTCGCCGGCCGTCTGTTCGTCTCCGCCGGTCTTGGCGGCATGAGCGGCGCTCAGGGCAAGGCTGCTGAGATCGCCGGCGCTGCCTCCATCATCGCCGAGGTCGACGATTCCCGTATCGAGACCCGTTACACCCAGGGCTGGGTCAGCCACCGCACCGACTCTCTCGAAGAGGCCACCAAGATCGCTCTCGACCACCAGAAGGAAGGCAAGCCCTGCGCTGTCGCCTATTGCGGCAACATTGTCGACCTGCTCGAGTACCTGTACAACAACAACGTCCATGTCGACCTGATGAGCGACCAGACCTCCTGCCACGTGCCTTATGACGGCGGCTACTGCCCGCAGGGCCTCACGTTCGAGCAGCGCACCGAAATGCTCGACAAGGATCCCGACGGCTTCCGTGTCCTCGTCGACAAGACGCTGCAGCATCACTATGAGATGATCTGCAAGTTCCACGAGCGCGGCACCTACTTCTTCGACTACGGCAACAGCTTCCTCAAGGCTGTTTACGACTCCGGTGTGAAGAGCATCTGCAAGAACGGCGAGAACGACCTCGACGGCTTCATCTTCCCGTCCTACGTCGAAGACATTCTCGGCCCCTGCCTGTTCGACTTCGGCTACGGCCCGTTCCGTTGGTGCTGCCTGAGCCGCAACCCCGAGGACCTGCACAAGACCGATATGGCGGCCGCCGAGTATATCAAGGCGCACAACCGCCGCTATCAGGACTACGACAACTACGTCTGGGTCCGCGATGCGGAGAAGAACAAGCTGGTCGTCGGCACCCAGTGCCGCATCCTTTATCAGGATGCCATGGGCCGCATGAACCTCGCGCTCAAGTTCAACGAAATGGTCCGCAACGGCGAGATCGGCCCCGTCATCCTTGGCCGTGACCATCACGATACCGGCGGAACCGACGCGCCCTTCCGTGAGACCAGCAACATCAAGGACGGCTCCAACATCATGGCCGAGATGGCGACCCAGTGCTACGCCGGCAACGCCGCGCGCGGCATGAGCTACATCGCGCTGCACAACGGCGGCGGCACGGGTATCGGCCGCGCCATCAACGGCGGCTTCGGCATGGTGCTCGACGGCTCCGAGCGCGTCGATACCATCCTGCGTATGTCCATGCCCTGGGATACCATGGTCGGCGTGGCCCGCCGCAGCTGGGCGCGCAATGAGAACGCCATGACCACCGTGGCCGAGTACAACAAGATGTACGAGGGCCAGGATCACATCACCATGCCGTACCTCGCGGACGACGCCATCGTCGCCGACGCGGTCAAGGGCATGAAGCACTAAAATATTTCAAAAAAGGGGCATAGCAATATGCCCCTTTTTGTGCTATTATCAAAGAAACAAGTCCCTTTACCGTAAGAAAGGAACCGCTTTTATGAAAAAGTTACTGGTGAAAAACATCGGCCTGCTCGCCACGCCCGAGGGCAAAAGCGCCCATCGCGGCAGCGAGCAGGGGAAGATCAAATTCCTCAAGGACGCATGGGTGCTCATTGAGGACGGCGTGATCGCCTCCGTCGGCACCGGCGAGGCTCCCGCAGCCGCGGGGGCGGAGATCGTCGACGCCGAGGGAAAGCTCGTCACGCCGGGTCTCGTGGACGCCCATACGCACCTCATTTTCGGCGGCTGGCGGCAGAACGAGCTGGGCATGAAGCTGCACGGCAAGACCTACCTCGAAATTCAGAACGCCGGCGGCGGCATCCAGTCCACCACCAACGCCACGCGCGGAGCCACCGAGGAGGAGCTGACCGCCAAGGCGGCGAAGGCGCTCGACGAGATGATGGCCTTCGGCACGACCACCTGCGAGGCCAAGAGCGGCTACGGTCTTGCCACCGAGCATGAGCTCAAGGCGCTGCGTGTGATCCGCGACCTCGACGAGCAGCACCCGATGGACATGGTTGCGACCTTCATGGGCGCGCACCTTGTGCCCGCCGAGTACAAAGCCAACCGCGCCGAGTACATTCGCCTTGTGTGCGAGGAGATGATGCCGCTCGTTAAGGAGCAGGGCATCGCGAAGTTCTGCGACGTGTTCTGCGAGACCGACACCTTTACGGTGGAGGAGTCCCGTCAGGTGCTCGAGGCGGGCCTCAAGTACGGTCTGCGTCCCAAGATCCACGCCGACGAGATCGAGGCCATCGGCGGCAGCCAGCTCGCCGGCGAGCTGGGAGCGATCTCCGCGGAGCATCTGATCGTCTGCCCGCCCGCGGGCATCGAGGCGATGGCAAAGGGCGGCGTGATCGCCTGCCTGCTGCCCGCGACGAGCTTCAACCTCGGCGCGGTGTTCGCGCCCGCGCGCGACATGGTGAACGCGGGTGTGCCCGTCGCGATGGCGACGGACTTCAACCCCGGCTCCTGCCCGTGCCTGAATATGCAGTTCGTCATCAACCTCGGCTGCCTGAAGTATCGGCTCACGCCCGAGGAGGTGCTGACCGCCGTAACGCTCAACGGCGCGGCGGCCATCGACATGGCTGACAAGGTCGGTACGGTCGAGGCGGGCAAGCTCGGTGACCTCGTCATCTGGGACGCGCCGGATCTGGACTACATCTGCTACCGCTTCGGCAGCAACCTTGCCAAGAAGGTCATCAAGCGCGGCCGCGTGATGTAAGGGCAAAGAGGGAGAAAGAGAGAAAGCTATGGATCGAACCGATTATCAGATCCTCAATATCCTGCAGGCGGACAGCCGCTGCACCCTGCGCCACATCGGCGACCAGGTGGGGCTGACGCCGCCCGCCGTCTCCGAGCGCATCCGCCGCATGGAGGAATGCGGCGTGATCCGCAGCTACCGCATCGACATCGACCGCACGCGGCTGGACTGCAACATCACGGGCTTTATCTCCGTGTCGCTCGAGCCGGAGAAGTACGCTGCGTTCTGTGTCTTCTGCGAGCAGAGCCCCGCGGTCATCAGCCACCACCATGTGATCGGCGTGTTCAACGCACTGCTCCAGTTCGCCGTGCGCGACACAAAGGAGCTGGACGCGCTGCTCGCCGAGATCAAGACCTACGGCGACTCCCGCACGTCGGTGGAGCTCAAGACGCTCTTTGACATCAAGGAGATTCCACTGCCGTAAGAAAAGAGAACAAAAGCGTCCCGCCGACGGCGGGACGCTTTTGACGTATCAAGAAAGCTCAGACGGCAGCGTGGTTCTGTGCTTTCAGCCACAGCGCGACGCCGAGATGGACCAGACAGACGGCGGCGCCAAGCAGGAACACATACTGGGGTCCGACATACTTCCACACCGCGCCGAGCAGGCCCGAGACGGTGACGGCGAGGACATGGTCCACGCTCAGGCCGAAGGAAAGGTTTTCCATCACGTCCGCGGGCGACTCGCTCAGCTCGCGCATGAGCATGACGTGGACGGAATTGAAATGGTCGGTGAGGAAAATGAGGATGTAGGAGGCAAACGCGGCGGCCATGCCGCCCCAGCCGCGCAGCGAGCCGTTCACGATGCCGGAAGCGGCCCACGCGGCGAAGAGAAACACCCCGGCAACGCCGGCGGACTCCAGCACGAGCCCCTTCTGCACACCGTACCGGTCTAAAAACTTTCCGATGAGCGGGGCGACCCAGCCGCCGCAGAAATAGGCGGCGATGCCGAGCAGCGCCACCGCGTCCGCGCCCATCGAGAGAAGCTCGATGATGACCCACGGGGCAAAGACAAGGCGCATCCGCTTCTGGAAGCCGTAGACGGCGGTGACGATGTAATAGGGCAGGTACCTTCGGCGGACGGGAAGTCTCCTGCGCTCGCCGCTGCGCTTGCGCACATCCAGCGCGGGCAGCGTTTTCCGCAGGCGGCAGAGAAGGGCGAGCGCAACTATGAGAAATACCAGCGCAGCGCAGAACGAGGGGATGACGCCGGTGCGGAAATAGAAAAAGCCGACGCGGAAGCCCACGAACACAAGCGCCGAGGCCAGCATGGAGCCGAGCGTCATCATGCCGCGGTAGCGTCCGAGAAATGTACCCGTCTTGCCCTCGTCGGCGAGGTCCATGGCGATGGCGTCGCGGATGGGCATGACCATGTGGTCGCCGAGCGAATAGGTGAAGACGAAGAGCTGCATGACAAAGTAGCCCGGGGAGAAAAGGCCGAGCACGAGCAGGCCGACGCAGTACAGCGCGAAGCCGAGAACCGAGAGCGAGACGTTGCCGAGCGAAGGGAGCGCGGCGATGACGAACACGCCCACAACACCGGGCAGCTCGCGCGGGATCTCCAGCAGGCCGCGCTGAACGGAATCGACCTGAAAAACATCCTTGAAGTAGTTGGAGATGATGGAGCCGCTCAGGCCGTTGGCGAGCGCGAAAAGGAAAAAGGCGGTGAGAAAAAGCCGCCGGGCTCTCTCTTTATCCATGCGTGATACCTCTTGAAAGCAGTGCGTTTTGGCGAGCCGCCGGCCCGCGCGATGATTATATGCCGGAGAAGCAGGACTGTCAAGAACGCGCAAAGAGCAAAACAGAGATTGCTTTTTGCGCCCGATTCCCATATAATGACAACACATTGCGGACATTCGGCGCCCGCGCCGCGCGGATACGGCGCGGACCGGCTGCGGGCGGACGAACACCGGAAAGGACGGAACAAGATATGATGCGTCTTTGGAGGTGCCTGACGGCACTTGTGCTGGCGCTGCTGCTGACGCTGAGCGTCGGCGCGGCGGGAACGGCGGGCTTTTCCGACGTGCCGGAAAGCCATTGGGCGGCGCAGAGCATCCGGCGCTGCGCGCAGACCGGACTGCTGCAGGGAGTCGGCGGAGGCAGGTTCGGCCTCGGACGGACGATGACCCGCGCGGCTTACGCCACAGCGCTCTGCCGTCTGATGGGCTGGGAGCTCGCCACGCCGGAGAAGGGCAGCTTTACGGACAATCAGGATACGGCGAAGTGGTATTACAGCGCTATTGAGACGGCCTATGCCCACGGCGCATTGACAGGCGAGAGCCGTCAATGCCGTCCGAATGATGCGATCACTCGCGAGGAGATGGCAAAGATGACCGTGCGCGCACTGGGGCTCGCCGTGCTGTCGGGTGCGGCGGCGGACGACTGCCCGTTTTCGGACGTCTCCGTGGCGCAGGGCTATGTTGCGCTTGCCTACCGCATGGGCATCATCAAAGGCGTGAGCGCATACAACTTCGAGCCGAAAAAGGAAGCGACGCGCGAGCAGGCGGCTGCCGTGCTGCTGCGCACCTATGACCGGCTGCACGCCGCGATCAAGGTCACGGAAGCGGCGGACGGAAGCGCGCCGTCCGGCTGCGTGACCGCCGGGAGCATCACGGAGGAGTCCGGCAGCGTGCCGGTCAGTCCGCGCGCGCCGATGGAGGCGGTCTACACGGCGGCGGTCAGGGCGGGCGAGGGCGGCAGCGTGGCGCTGCGCGCCGTGCCGCTGCTGCAGGTGACCCGTGCGGGAGCGGTAACGGACACACGCGATCTGACCGAGGGCGAGCTGATCGAGCTGCTGTCCGAGGGCACGCTGCGCACGCACCGCTCGGCGCAGCACGAAAGCTCGTGCGGCTACCGCACGGAGAAGGACGGCTCGGTCACGGTCGTATGGTACGAGAGCGAGACGGACATCGCCGAAAAGACGGAGCTGTGCCGCCTGCTGGGCATCGGCAATGTCTATGTACTGAAATAAAAAAAGGGGGACGGCAAGAAGCCGTCTCCCTTTGCAGTTTTGGCGTTACAGGTACTTCTGCATTCCATCGGTCGCAAGGCCGGGGTCGCCGGAGACCGAAACGGTGAACTTGACGCCGTGGTTGTTGCTGAAGCGGTTGAGCCAATCCAGGAAGTCGTCCGCCGCCTGATTGCAGGCGCCGCCGACGATCTTGAAGAGGTTGTCGATGAAGATGGGGGAAATATCGTAATTGCCGGCATACAGGCCGCTGACGAAGCCGCGCAGGCCCTCGTAAGTGGTGATCTGATATTCGTCGGCAGAAATGAGACGAACGTGATAATGGATGTCGAAGGTCATCGTGGACTTGGCCTCGATGCACACCACATTGCCGTTTTCCTCGGCAGCAGAGGCGTTGATAAGCTCGATGAGCTTTTTGGTCTTGCCGGTGCCCTTTTCACCCATGATAAGTCTGACCATAAGAAATCACTCCTTTGCATAACATCCGTACCGCGACGGTACGGTATCCTTGCGTCAAGCATAGCACAAAATGATCGGCTTTGCAATGCGGAAAGTAAAATTTGCAATTTATTCATTTTGCGCCGTCACACGCGGCCACGCGGTCGTTTTTGCTTACTTCTGAAGCTCGCGGCGCAGAAGGTCGAAGGCCGTATTGGCGCTCTGACCGCGGATGCGCTCGCGCGAGCGTTTGCCGAAATGGCGGAGGCGGCACAGCGTCCCGTCCGGGCCGGCAAGACCGATGTAGACGGTGCCGACCGCGTTGCCGCGCTCGTCGCTGTCGGGACCCGCGACACCGGTGACGGAGATGCCGTAGTCCGCGCCGGTGACGGCGCGGACGCCCTCGGCCATCGCGCGGGCGACCGGCTCGCTGACCGCGCCGTGCTCGTCGAGCAGAGCCTGCGGCACGCCGAGCACGTTCGCTTTGACAAAGTTCGTATAGCTCACGACGCCGCCCATGAAGACCTGTGACGCGCCGGGGAGATCGGTCATGCGCTTGGCGATGAGACCGCCGGTGCAGCTCTCCGCGGCGGCGAGCGTCCGCCCCTTCTCGCGCAGCAGGGCGGAGACGACCTCCTCCAGGCTGCCGACGTCAATGCCGTAGACCCACTCGCCGATGACGGGCATGACCTCTTCGATCGCGCCGCGCAGCATCTCCTCGGCCTCCGCCTCGCTCTTCGCCTTGGCGGTCACGCGCAGCATACACTCGTCGGGCTTGGCGTAGGGCGCAACGCTGGGGTTGACCATCGAGGCGATCCTGTCGTGCAGCATCGCCTCAATCTGGCTCTCGCCCTGCCCGTAGATGCGCAGGGAATGGGAGACAATGATCTCGTCGGAGAGCGTGCGTAGATAGGGGATCGCGCCGGTCCGGAACATTTTGCGGCACTCGTGCGGCGGACCGGGGAGCATGAGGACGTGTACGCCGCCCTCGCAGAAGCCGCAGCCCGGGGCGGTGCCGTTGTGGTTGTGGAAAATGGTGCAGCCCTCCGGCAGGTAGGCCTGCCGGAGATTGTTCTCTGTCAACTCGCGGCCGATGGAGGCGAAGTGTGTGCGCAGAGCGTCGGCGATCTCGGGATGAAAGACGTTTTTGCGCCCGAACACGGTGCAGATGGTTTGCTTGGTGAGATCATCGTAGGTCGGGCCGAGGCCACCCGTGGTAATGAGGATGTCCACGCGGCGGCGCGCAAGCTCCAATGCCTCGGCGAGACGTGTGGGATTGTCGCCGACGACGGTGTGATAGAGCACGTTGACGCCGAGCGCGGCGAGCTCCTCCGAGAGCATCTGCGCGTCCGTGTTGGCGATGTTGCCGAGGAGAATTTCGGTGCCGACGGCAATGAGTTCAGCGGTATGGGACATGGGCAGCCTCCTTACAGCTTGATCCGCACGCGCTCACGCCCCGCCATCGCGCGGTCGCACAGTGCGTCGATGTCCAGCGCGGCCTCCAGCTCGCGCACCTCCTCCACATGGGGCTTGGTCTTGGGATGGCGCGGGGTAAAGACGGTACAGCAGTCCTCATAGGGGAGAATGGACGTGTCGAACGTGCCGATCTTGCGGGAGATGCGGATGATCTCCTCCTTGTCCATGCCGATGAGCGGGCGCAGGACGGGCAGCTCCGCCACATCCTCGCTCACGCGCAAAGCCTCCATTGTCTGGCTGGCGACCTGCCCGAGACATTCGCCGGTGACGAGCGCCTTGGCGCGCACCTCGTCTGCCACGCGCTGGGCGAGGCGCATCATAAAGCGGCGCATGATGAGCGTGAAATGGTCCTCGGGGCAGTTCATACGAATTTGTTCCTGAATTTCGGTAAACGGCACGATGTGGACGGTCAGCCGCCCGCACCACGGCGTGAGCAGCTGCGCGAGCTCGAGCACCTTTTCCTTGGCGGCGTCGGAGGTGTATGGCGGGGAGAAGAAATGGACCATTTCGAGCGATACGCCGCGCTTTGCCATCATGTAGGAGGCGACGGGCGAGTCGATGCCGCCGGAGAGGAGCGACACGGCGCTGCCGCCCATGCCGATGGGCAGTCCGCCCGCACCCGCCTCGGCGGGGCCGTGGACGTAGGCCGCGTCGTCGCGGATCTCGATAAACACCGTCAGCTCGGGGTCGTGGACGTTGACCGCGCAGCGCGGGAACGCCTGATGCAGCGCGCCGCCGACCTGCTGGGAGAGCTGAATGGAGGTGAGCGGAAAGGTTTTGTCCGCACGCTTGCTCTCGACCTTGAAATCCTTCGCGCGGGCAAATTCTGGGGCAAGGTAATCCTTAGCGGTGCGGATGATGGCCTGCACGTCCTTTTCACAGGGCAGGGCGCGGCTGACGGCGATGACGCCGAAGACCTGCTTGCAGGCGGCGTAGGCGGCGGTGAGGTCGCTCTCGTCGTTCACCGGCTCAACATAAATGGTACTCTGCTTGGAGTAGATGCGGAAATTGCCGCACTTCGCCGTGCGGCGGCGCAGGTTTCCGATCAGTTTGTCCTCAAAGCTGCGGCGGTTGAGGCCCTTGAGGACCACCTCGCCGAGCTTGCACAAGATCATTTCACGCATGGGGATTCTTCTCCTTATCGTCCGTGCGCTCCGCCGCCTCGGCGGGAGCGCCGGTATTATTTGCGGTTTCGTTCTCCGCGCGTCTGCCGGAGAGCAGGCCGAGCGTCAGACACAGCGGCTCGACGGCGGCGAGCAGCGCGCCGCCGAAAAGATAGAGGGCGGACTGCGGCGCGGCAAATGCGTTCAGTCCCGCAAGCGCGGGAGCCATCGGCATCCCCCACCACATAGCGATCACATTCCCGGTGCCGAACTCCGGCGCAAGCAGGAAAGCGGCCGCGTTAAGTACATAGAGCACCATTGCGGCATTCCAGCAGAGCTTTTTGTCAAAGGGGTCCTTCGCCGACCGCAGCCCCCAGCCAAAGGCAAACGCCGGTAACCCGATGAACAGCAGTCCCAATACAAGTCCGTAGGGCGAGCGGAACGTAAAGGCCGATGTTGAGCCGGATGCAGCGATAAGCAGCAGGAGAAATGCGGCGCAGAGCGCCAGGTGGGCGAGCAGAATCGTGCCGGAAAGACGCATAGCATCGTACTTTTTCATCAGCCTTCCCCCCTCAGAATGTCCGTGTTGCGGTACTGGATGGCCTCGGCAAGGTGATAGCTCTCGATCTTCTCGCTGCCGTCGAGGTCGGCGATGGTGCGCGCGACGCGCAGCAGCTTATCGTGGCTGCGGGCGGTGAGCCCGAGGCGGTCGAACGCGCCCTTTAAGAGCTTCTCACCCGCGGCGTCGAGTCGGCAGAATTCACCGACCATCGGCGCGGTCATGTAGGCGTTGCAGGTGATGGGCGTGCCGGCGAAGCGCTTTTTCTGAATGTCCCGCGCGGCGTTGACGCGCTCGCGCACGGCGGCGGAGGACTCCGCCTTTTCGCGGCGGCGCATAGCCTCGAACTCCACCGAGGGGACGCTGACCTGTAAGTCCATGCGGTCGAGCAGCGGGCCGGAAATTTTGGAGACGTATTTCTCCACGTCCTTCTGTGAGCAGCGGCAGCGCCCGGAGGGATGCCCGTACCAGCCGCAGCGGCAGGGATTCATGGCGCCCACGAGCATGAAGCGGCTCGGCAGCGTGACGCTGCCCGCGGCGCGGGTGATGGTCACCTCGCCGGCCTCGAGCGGCGCGCGGGGGGATTCAAGCCCATCGCGGCGGAACTCCGGAAACTCGTCCAA
>ENA-UEQP01002352-UEQP01002352.1-human-gut-metagenome-genome-assembly--contig:-NODE-2352-length-14478-cov-4.174293_pt1 | contig 14478 bp, 10 predicted proteins | sample MGYA00242951_ERZ507951 | MGnify/ENA primary metagenome ERZ507951 (study PRJEB26167, sample SAMN06115539) | human gut metagenome | host: Homo sapiens | place: China:Shanxi | collected 2015-11-18...
GGTTATAACGCCGGCCTGTCACGCCGGAGGCCGAGGGTTCGAGTCCCTTCCGCTCCGCCATAGCAAGGCGCCCTGCACCTGCAGGGCGCTTTTTTCGTGCCCGTCTCTCCCTCCCCTCTCTCCGCTCCTGCCGCCGCACGGCAAGCGTCGCCTTCTTGGGCAGAACGCACGTCCGCCCTGCCTGCCGGGGAAGGCCTCCCATAGAGTTTTCGCCGCGCGGACGTATCGCCCTGCGGGCACCTGCCTGACGCGCGGCGCCGGGACGCATGGCCTCCGTCCAGCCCGGCCCGCTGACGCGCGGCGCATGGACGAGACGAGCATCCTGGTCTATCTTTTGCAACACCAGTAAAAAACAGGAGGACATATGCAAAGCATTGCCAACATCATTGCAAAATCTGGTGCCAACATCGGCATAGACGGCCTTGAGACAGAGAACGGCGTTTGCACGCTCCAGTTCGACGAGGTGACGGTCACTCTTGAATGCGGCGAAAACGACGATACCCTGTACCTGTACAGCCGGGTATGCGGCCTGCCGGAAGGCGATGCCGACAAGCTGGCGCTCTACGGCCTGCTGCTGGAGCTGGACAGCTTCTACAAGGGCACGGACGGCGGTGTGCTGGGCATCGAGCCCCTGCTCGACGCCGTGACCTATACCCGCCGCCTGCCGCTGGAACATCTGGACGAGACCATCCTCGACCGCCAGATGGGCCGTCATGTGGATACGGTGGAATCACTGCGCGCTTCCATCGCGCAACTGCGGGAACAGGCCGCCACGCCCCAGGCCGCCGCGGAAACGGGCTGGAACGATGGCATGCTGAAGATCTGAACGCTGCTGCCATAAAGGATTCGCCATGAAGATCAACGACCTGAACATCATCGCCCAACGGCTGGGCGCTTTCGGCAAGGAACATCTGGGGATCGATCCCCGGGGCCATACCGTCCCCACCACTTCTTCGCTGGGGGGGCGCATCGTCAACTGGATACGCTCACGCCACAGCGACACGGCCGCCCAGGCCAACCGCGACGTCATGGACGGGCTCATCAATACCATCAGGCAGACCGATGAGCTGGGCGACCGCTTCGCGGACATCGCCCGGAAGAGCCTGGAAGACAAGCTGGCTGCCGGCCGCCCCCTGAGCGGGCGGGACGCGGCCCGGGTGCTGCGGGACGTCATCCGCATCAAGACGACAGAAGACCAGGCCCGTCTGGAGTCCCGGCTCATCAATGTCCGGGACCAGTTCCAGAAGCTCTGCGCCCCCCATGCCGACGGCTCGCCCTCGGATCTGGAAACGCAGATAGCCGCGCGGCGGCAGCGCTTCGGCCTGCCCCCGGCCACAGCGGAGCAGTTCCAGGTCTATCGGGACACCGCCCTGCGCGATCTGGAAGCCAGGGCCCGGCGCGCCGACCATTCGCTGACACCGGCCGAAAGCCTGGATGCCCTTGGCGAGAGCGCCCGTATGCTGACCCTGAGGGAAGCCAAGGCCGGCATCGCGGCCATGGCGGAGCAGGTCAGCGGCGAAGGCCCCAACGGCTTCATGGCCCGTCTGGGGGCCGCCATGCAGGCCAGGGGCATCGTTGGCGACATCAGTCCCGCCACCCGCGATGTCCTGGTCCAGACCATCCATGACAAGCTCGTCGCCCGCTGCCTGAACGACAGCAACAACATGCACCAGCCCACACTGGCGGAAGCCGCCACGGCGGCCGAGAACGTCATCAACAATTTCGTGGCGGCCCTGGATACCGTGGAACACGCCCGGGCCATGCCCCGGGAGGCCAAGCGCATCCTGCAGGACGAGATCCTGCACTCTCCCAAGCCCGTGAACGCGGCCATGGCGCAGGCCATATGCGACGCCGTACTGGATACGGGCCGGTTCCTGCGCACCCTGACGCTGGCCGAGGCCACCCCCGCCGGACTGAAGAGGGACTTCGATACCTATGCCCAGACCATGCACGCCGCCACCACACAGCCGGACGGCATGCTGCGTCCCGGCATCGAGGGCGGGCCGGAAGCCGGCCTGGTCCGCATCCTGACGGCCCGCGCCGCATGCAGGATGCTGGGCCTCGGCAATCTGGAGCCCCTGAGCAAGGACGAACGGAAGCTTTTCCAGCAGCTCGAACGGGCAAAGCAGCCCGTCCCGCCGGAGCTGGCCGCCCGCGTCGCTGCCCGTATGGACGCCGACTACGCGGCCCGCCGTGCCCTGGGCGGGGGCTCCCCCCTGCATGTCCTGCGCCGTGACCTTGCCCAGGAGGCCGACGAAGGCCTGCGTTCCCGCAACGAACTCCTGCTCATGAACGTCCTGGATACCCTGGCCCAGGCTACGGAAAGCGACGAATTCTATGACATCCTCGACCGGGCTCCCGGTCTTGGCCAGATGCGCATGGCCGAGGCGCGCCGGTTCGTGCCCCAGGGCCTGGGCCTGACCCTGCCCGAAGGTCAGGCCTTCGACATGGCCGCCGCCCGGCAACGCATGCTCGACGGGCTCAATGCCACCGTCCTGTCCACCCCTCCGGGCAACGGGGCCGCCGCCCTGTCCGGACAGGATCTGGCCTCTCCCGCGCTGATCCGCAAGTGCAACTTCTTCTCCGACCAGTTTCTCAAGGACTTCGCCCGGCGCGGCATCACCATCAACGGGCACAGGATCGGTGGCGGGGGCAGTCTCCAGAACCTGCCCTGGCTGGAACAGGAGCTGGACGCCCTCATCGCCATATTCCCTTCCGCCGAAGAAGCCGGGCGCGTCTGCAGCCCGCTGCATCAGGCCAGCGGCGCCGACATCCTGATGCTCCTCATGGCCGACCCGGCCACCGCCGACGAGACCTTCCGCATCAACAACCTCCAGGGCAATTCCCTTGCCAACAGCCTGCCCATCGAGGTCTTCCATCATCCTGACGGCTCGTACAGCGTCAATATCGAACTCTGCTACCAGAGGGTCGATGAGGGCCTGGGCCCCCGTGCCTCCTCCGGTATCAACGTAAGAGCCTCCTTCCTGCTGCCCAACGGCCGGGAACCGCTGCAGTTCCGCATCGAGGATCTCGACGTGCTGTTCAACACCCAGCAGGGCTAGCTGCGGCCAACGACCGGCCAGCACCGGGGCTACCCACTTGCCCTCCTGAAATGGAACGGGGCATCCGCCATGAGCGGATGCCCCGTTTTTCGTCGGTCTGTGGTGCTGCCTGCGGCTGAGCCCTGCTCCGGCCTGAGAGGCAGGCCACAGGCACAAAAAAAGCCCTCGCGAGGCTTTCCTCGTGAGGGCTTGAAATCTGTGGCGCGCCCGGCGCGATTCGAACGCACGGCCTTTGGCTCCGGAGGCCAACGCTCTATCCGACTGAGCTACGGGCGCACACGTGTCTTTCTAGGCAAAGGGCGTGCCGCTGTCAAGCCCTGCCCCTGCCCGCTCCGGGCCACATACGGCCCCGTGTCCGAAAACGGGCACGCCCTCTTCTGGACGCGACGCCACCCGGCACCACGGCAGGGCCGCTTCTTTTCGTGACAATCTCCTAGTTTCAAGCTATACTTTTTATCCCCCGTTCCGGGGCGCCCCCCAACAAGGAGAACGATCATGAGCCAGATCCTCTGGTACGGCCATTCGGCCTTCAATATCAGCTGTGACGACAAGCATGTCGTCGTAGACCCCTTCCTGACGCCCGCTTCCGGCGTCACGGCCGCAACCATCGGCCCTGTGGACGTGGTGCTGGTCACCCATGACCATGCCGACCACGTGGGCGATGCCGTGGCCATCTGCAAGAACACCGGCGCCATGCTGGGCGCCATCGTGGGCACGGCCCAAAAGCTGGAAGCCGCCGGCGTGCCCTCGGCCCAGCTGCTCAACTACATCGGCTTCAACATGGGCGGCACCGTGGCCCACGCGGGCTTCGAGTTCACCATGACCCAGGCCTATCACTCCAGCGAGTCGGGCTCCCCGGCCGGCTACATCATCCGTACGCCTGACGGCAAGCACATCTACCATGCGGGCGATACGTGCATCTTCGCGGGCATGGAGCTGTGGGGCCAGCTCTACCCCATCGATGTGGCCCTGCTGCCCATGGGCGGCGTCTTCACCATGGACGCCCGCCAGGCGGCCCTGGCCTGCAAGCTGCTGGGCTGCAAGCAGGTCATCCCCATGCACTGGGGCACCTTCCCGGTGCTGGCCCAGGATACCGAAGCCTTCAAGGCCGAACTGGCCCGCGTGGCTCCCGGCTGTACCTGCATCGACCTGCTGCCCGGCCAGTCCGTGCAGATCTAGCGTCCTTCGAGAGGGATCTCCCCGCACACGGCAGGGGTCCCTCGTAACGTTCCTTCCCCAACGCATCCTGGCGGGCAAAAAAAGCCCTTCCTGCCACGCAGGAAGGGCTTTTCGCTTTTTTCAGCGTCAGGAAGCCTGGCCGGTCCCGCCCGCAGGGGCGCAGGGCCGCTTCCCGGATATGGTGTTGCTTATTTCTTTTCGTCGTCACCGCTCTTGCCGCGGGCCTTGTCCAGCAGCTCGCCCGCCTGCTGGCCCAGCTCACCGGCCTTGCCGCGGGCTTCCTGCAGCAGTTCCCCGGCCTTCTGACGGGCACCGTCCACCACTTCACCGCTCTGGCGGCGCAGCTCACCGGCTTTCTGGCGGGCTTCCTCCATCATCTCTCCGGCCTGGCCGCGCAAAGACCCCATCTTTTCCCGGGCGTCTTCCAAAAGCTCACCGGCCTGCTGGCCCAGTTCGCCCGCCTTGCCGCGCGCCTTGTCCACCATCTCGCCGCTATGGCGACGCAGTTCACCGGCTTTCTGGCGCGCTTCTTCCATCATCTCTCCGGCTTTGCCGCGAGCTTCGTCCAGCAGTTCACCGCTCTGGCGGCGCAGCTCACCGGCCTTCTGGCGGGCCTCCTCCATCATCTCTTCAGCCTGGCCGCGCAGGGAATCCATCTTTTCCCGGGCCTCGTCCAGCAGCTCGCCCGCCTGCTGGCCCAGGGCCTGGGCACGGGTGGGCGCCGCGGCGGGCTGGTCCGGCGTGGGCAGCAGACGGTCCTCGTCCCCCTGCCCCTGGGCCACACGCGCGGCCTCCTCGTCACGCAGGATGCGACGCAGCACCTTGCCGATGAGGCTCTTGGGCAGCTCCTCGCGGAACTCGAAGAACTTGGGCACCTTGTAGTTGGCCAGACGCGTCCGGCAATGGGCCGTCAGCTCGGCCGTGGTCAGGGTCTCGCCGGGACGGGGCACCACATAGGCCTTGAGCACTTCGCCTCGGGTGGGATGCTTGACGCCCACGGCCACGGCCTCGGCCACTTTGGGATGCTCGTACAGGACCTCGTCCACTTCGCGGGGGTAGACATTGTAACCGCCCACGATGACCAGATCCTTCTTGCGGTCCACGATGTAGTAGTAGCCCTCTTCGTCGTAGTAGGCGATGTCGCCGGTGTGCAGCCAGCCGTCGGTCAGGGTGGCGGCTGTCTCCTCGGGACGGTTCCAGTAGCCCTGCATGACCTGCGGGCCGCGCACCAGCATCTCGCCCTCTTCGTTGGGGCCCAGGACACGGCTGCTGTCGTTGATGTCCACGATGCGGATCTCGGTGTGCGGGAAGGCCACGCCGATGGAGCCTTCCTTCTGCGGGCCGTCCAGCGGGTTGGCCGTGACGCAGGGCGAGGCTTCGGTCAGGCCGAAGCCTTCGGTGATGCTGGCGTGGGTCATGCTCACCCAGCGGCGCAGGGCCTCGGTGGGGAACGGCGCCGAACCGGAGACGCAGATCTCGATACAGGTGAGGTCGTATTTCTTGATGTCCTTCTGCTGCATGAGCGACATGTAGACCGAAGGCGCGCCCACGAAGAAGGTGGGACGGAAGCGGGCGATGGTCCGCAACAGGTCGGCAGGCGTATAGCGCGGCACCGGGATAGTGGTGGCCGCCAGGGCCGTGGGCAGGATGATGTTGCCCACCAGGCCGAAAACGTGGAAGAAGGGCATGATGCTCAGGAAAGACATGGGTTTACAGTTTTCCCAGTCCATATGGAGGATGGCCAGCAGCTGCTGCATCTGGGCCGAGATGCAGGCATGGCCCAGCATGGCGCCCTTGGGCTGGCCGGAGGTGCCGCCCGTGTACTGGAGCAGGGCCAGGGCGTCACCGGGATCCTCGTCGGTGGGCACGCTGAAGCGGCCGCGGACCTTGATGAAATCTTTCCAGCGCAGCACTTCCTGCCCGTAGGGCACCTGCGGCACCTGGCCCTGGCGGCGGGCCTTGATGCGGTACAGCCAGTTGAGCGGGAAGGCCAGACCGTCCGAGATGGTCGTGACCACGGCAAGGCGTAGGGGCAGGCGGTCACGCAGGGGCTCCAGCTTGGCCCAGAGCAGGTCCAGGGTCACCAGCACTTCGGCCCCGGCATCATTGAAATGGTGCAGCAGCTCCTTTTCCATGTAGAGCGGATTGGTCATCACCGCCACGGCCCCGGCCTTCATGATGCCCCAGAAGGCGATGACGGTCTGCGGGATGTTGGGCAGCATGACGGCCACCCGCTGGCCGGGCTTGACGCCGCGCAGGCGCAGGGCCTCGGCGAAGCGTTCCGCCGCTTCGTGCAGACGGCTGTAGGTCATCTGGAAATTCTGGAAACGGATGGCCAGACGGTTGCCGTGCGTCCGGGCGGCCCTGTCCAGCAGCGAGGCCAGATGCATGGGCCGGATGACGCATTCCGTGTCTTCGTGGCCCACAAAATGCCGCCACCAGCCGGGGCGTTGACCGTCGTCCAGGATGTTTTCCATGGCGCCGTCCAGGGGGCGGGCCGTTTCCGTCTGCGAAGGGGTAGTCATGCGCTGCTCCAGATGCATGCTGCAAAAGTTGGGCGCGGCCTTACGGCACACGCGTTGTCATCCCCCGGCCCGGAGACCGGGGGCCGTCATCAGGAGGGGCGCCGAAGCGCCCCTGCCGAACACTATCAAAAAGGGATCAGGCCAGGGCGGTCAGATCGTAGGTGCTGCTCTCCACGATATCGCCCTGCACCAGCGCGCCGGGGGCCACGCCCAGGCCGCTCACATAGGTGATGCCGTCCACTTCGGGCGCCTGGAACCAGACACGGCCCACATGCAGGCCCGGCCACTCGTCATGCGGCGCATCCACCAGCACCGGCATGGTCTGGCCCACCGATTCCTGCAATTGCTGTTCGCTGATCTCGGCCTGGATCTCCATGAGCGTGGCGCGGCGTTCCTCGCGCACTTCCATGGGCACCTGGTCGGGCATGGCCGCCGCGGGCGTGCCTTCCTCGGCCTGATAGGCGAAGACGCCCAGGTGGCGGAAGCGCGTCTCTTCCACGAAACGGCACAGGGTCTGGAAATGTTCCTCGGTCTCGCCGGGATAGCCCACGATGAAGGTGGTGCGCAGGGCGGCCTCGGGCAGGGCCTCGCGCACGCGGTCCACCACACGGCGGGGATCATTGGCGAAGGGACGGCCCATGCGGGTCAGCACTTCGGGGTGGGCATGCTGCAAGGGGATGTCGAAGTACGGCAGCAGCTGCGGCCCGGCCTCGCGCATGTAGCGCAGCAGTTCGGGCGTGACGCCGCTGGGATAGAGGTAGAGCAGGCGCAGCCAGGTCAGGCGGTCCAGGGGCAGCAGCTCGTCCAGCAGATGGGGCAGGCTTTGGGGCGTGTCGAAATCGCTGCCCCACGAGGTCAGGTCCTGGGCCACCAGGACCAGTTCGCGCACCCCGCCGGCCAGCAGGCCGCGGGCCTCCTCGCGCAGGTCGGCCGCAGGCACGGAGCGCAGCGGGCCCCGGATGGAAGGGATGGTGCAGAAGGCGCACTTGTGACGGCAGCCCTCGCCCACCTTGAGCCAGGCATAGGACGGGCCCGTGGAGAGCAGGCGGCCCAGCGCCGCGGGCGCGGCGGGCAGGCCCAGGGCCTCGCGCACCATGGCGGGCCAGTTTTCCAGCTCGTCGGTGGGCAGCCACAGGTCCACCTCGGGCAGGTCGGCGGCCAGATCCTTGACGCCGTAGCGCCCCACCATACAGCCGGCCACGGCCAGCAGGGGGCGGCGCTTGCAGCGGCCCAGACGCTCCACGGCATCGAGGATGGAACGGATGGACTCGCGCACGGCGGGTTCGATGAAACCGCAGGTATTGATGAAGACCAGACGTGCCCGGCCCATGTGTTCCACGCTGTGCACGGGCATGCCCAGCGAGCCCAGCAGATGCTCGGTATCCACACGGTTCTTGGGACAGCCCAGGCTCAGGGACCACACCGGCAAAGAGCCGGACACACGGGCGCGCGTCAGGGGCGCGGCCGCTCCGGCTGCGGAAGAAAAGGAATGGACAGTCATGGAGATAGCCTATCCGTCTCTGTTTTTTTTGTCATCACAAATTGCGCGATATGGTTGCGCAAGCAACGGGATAGGCCATGCTCGGCAGCGGATCGCCGCCGTGCGGGACCGCCCCGCAGGAACGGGGCGGAACGGAGAAATGTCAGGCTAGAAGGCGTGGACGCGCCACGGCAGGGCCAGGAAGCGCAGGCTGTGCGGCTGGATGACCAGCAGGCGTTCCCGCTGCACGTCGGCGCTGCGGGTCACGAAGCTCCCGCGCGGGATCAGCGTCACGGCTTCGTCTTCGTGGCTGCAGTCGAAAAGATGCAGCAGGTCCCCGTCCATGCGGTCGGCGCAGGTCCAGTGCCGGTTCATGGGCGGCGTCTCGGGCGTCAGGTGCCGCAAAAAGCGGAACAGGATGCAGCGGCCCTCGCCCGGGGCCAGCCACTCGCGGCAGGCGTCCCACAGGGCATCGGGCGAGACGGCCTCGCCTTCGGCAAAGGGCTTTTCCACCAGCAGGGGGTAGCGCTGCTGGCGGGCCTGGATCATGTCGTCCACCAGCTGCATGTAGTCCGTGTCCTGCTCCAGCACGGCCCGCAGGGCACCGGGCTTCTCGGCCAGGGAAAGCAGGGTATCGTTGAGGATGTCGCGCGCCTTGAGCGTCTGGATGCCGTGGGTCAGGCGCAGGGCGTTGAGCACGGCATAGATGGCACAAAACGTATCCAGTTTCCCCTGGAAAAAAGGTTTGAGCATACGAACCTCCGCATGCTGTTATGCCTGTTCCCCCCGGGCAAGGCAACCGGAAACGCCGGACAGGACAGAAGTTTTTTCTCCCCGGCCCGCCCGCGGGGCTTTTGCGGCTTTACAAGGCCTGCCGCAGCAGGTATAAGGGAATCCCCACTAACTATATCACCATACCTTGATATGCAGATATTCACCAATCCCCAAGATCTGGCGGCCCAGTGCCGCTCCTGGCACGCGGCCGGCGAAGACATCGCCCTTGTGCCCACCATGGGCTATTACCATGCCGGTCACGAGGCGCTCATGGACCAGGGCCGCGGCCTTGCCAAGCGTCTTGTGGTCAGCCTTTTCGTGAACCCCACCCAGTTCGGCCCCAATGAAGACCTTTCCGCCTATCCGCGCGACATCGAGCGCGATACGCAGATCGCCGCCGCCCACGGCGCGGACGCCATCTTCATCCCCGAGCCCACGTCCATGTACGCGGAAGACCACGCCACCTGGGTGGAGGTGCCGGACCTTTCCCGCATCATGTGCGGCCTGAGCCGGCCCACCCATTTTCGCGGTGTCTGCACGGTGGTGCTGAAGCTGTTCATGATCACCCAGGCCGACGTGGCCGTCTTCGGCCAGAAGGACTGGCAGCAGCAGGCCATCCTGCGCCGCATGGTGCGCGACCTCAACGTGCCGGTGCGCATCGAGACCTGTCCCATCGTGCGTGAGGAAGACGGCCTGGCCCTCTCCTCCCGCAACGTCTACCTCACCGAGGAAGAACGCCGCCAGGCCCCCTGGATCCATCGCGGCCTGCAGCTGGCCCGCGACATGGCCCAGAAGGGACAGACCCACGCCAAGATCCTGCGTGAGGCCGCCCTCTGCACCTGGGCGGACCACCTGACCCTGGGCCGTCTGGATTACCTCAGCGTGGTGGACCCCGTGTCCATGGAGCCCCTGGACACCGTGGAAGGCCCGGCCCTCATGGCCTGTGCCATCCGCATGGGCAAGGCCCGCCTGATCGACAATATCCTGCTCAGGGACTAGCGGACAGGCCATCATCTTTTTTCGGCAGGGGCCGGACCGGTGCCGATGCGCCGGTCCGGCTTCCCCATGCCTGCCCGGCCGCCCGCACGGGCGGTGCAGGCGACCTGCGGCCCGGCGACGGCCGCGGGCCATACTGAACCATGGAGAACAGACCAATGCAAACCAAGGGCAAATATTTCTTCACCTCCGAGTCCGTGACCGAAGGCCATCCCGACAAGGTGGCGGACCAGATCTCCGACGCCGTCCTGGACACCCTGCTGGCCCAGGACCCCAACGCCCACGTGGCCTGCGAGACCCTGGTGACCACCGGCATGGCGGTCATCGCCGGCGAGATCACCACCACGGGCTACGCCGACCTGCCCCACGTGGTGCGTGAGACCATCCGCGAGATCGGCTACACCAGCTCCGACATGGGCTTCGACGCCGACACCTGCGCCGTGATCTCCTCCATCGACCACCAGTCCCCCGACATCGCCCAGGGCGTGCTGCGCGCCGCTCCCGAAGACCAGGGCGCCGGTGACCAGGGCATGATGTTCGGCTTTGCCTGCAACGAGACCCCCACCCTCATGCCCGCCCCCATCTTCTGGGCCCACCAGCTCTCCCAGCAGCTGACCAAGGTGCGCAAGGACGGCACCGTGCCCTTCTTCCGTCCTGACGGCAAGACCCAGGTCTCCTTCGAATACATGGACGGCAAGCCCGTGCGCATCAACAACGTGGTGGTCTCCACCCAGCACGCCGCCTCCGCCTCTCAGGCCGACATCATCGAAGCCGTGAAGAAGCACGTGATCCGTCCCGTGCTGGAACCCTCCGGTTACTTCGACGAAAAGGACTGCGAGATCTTCATCAACACCACCGGCCGCTTCGTGGTGGGCGGCCCCATGGGCGACTGCGGCCTCACCGGCCGCAAGATCATCCAGGACACCTACGGCGGCAGCGGCCATCACGGCGGCGGCGCCTTCTCCGGCAAGGACCCCTCCAAGGTGGACCGCTCCGGCGCCTACATGGGCCGTTACATCGCCAAGAACGTGGTGGCCGCCGGTCTGGCCCCCGTGTGCGAAGTCCAGATCGCCTACTGCATCGGCGTAGCCGACCCGGTGAGCGTGCTGGTCTCCTCCCAGGGCACCAGCGAGATCCCCGACGAAGTGCTGACCAAGGCCGTGCGTGAAGTCTTCGACATGCGCCCCTACTTCATCACCAAGCGTCTGGACCTCAAGCGTCCCATCTACTCCAAGACCTCCTGCTACGGCCACTTCGGCCGCGAGCTGCCCGAGTTCACCTGGGAAAAGACCGACGCCGTGGCCGACCTGCGCACCGCCGCCAAGGTCTAGCCCGCACGACATATCCTGACGAAGGCCGGGGTCTCCCCGGCCTTTTTTGTATCCGCCGCCGGGCGTCCCGTCCTCCCGTGGGCGGCCCTATGCGGCCACTCGCCCCGATGACCGCATAGGAGAGGGACAAGCCCCTCCCGGCATCTTGCCGCCACCGGGAACCTACCCCGCTTCGGCCCGCTGCCATGCCGCAGGGCGCCCGTCCCTGCCGGGATGGCGGCCCTCCCCCCGGGCGCTCGCGCCCGGCCTGCAACTTGCAAGCCCTGTGCGTATTAAGTACATTGAGCGATTACGGATGCCGTGACATCCGCCGCCGCGCCCGGCGCGCGGCACAGCCACTGACCCGCAAGACCGGCGGGGCCCGCGGGCCTGCCGCCATCCCATCCACCTTTCCGCGTGCCGAGGCATCATGAACCCGCAAACCTACATGGCCCCGCAGGAACAGCAGGAAGCGCCGGCTTCCTTTGCCGCCATCCTGCCCCTGCTGCTCTTTTTGCTCATCTTCATCGGTACGGGCGTCAGCCTGAGCCTGGCCGGTGTGGACATGGCCTTCTACCAGCTCTCCGCCACGGTGGCCATCCTGCCCGCCATCGCCCTGGCCCTGATGCAGGGCCGGGCCCGCCTGTCCAAAAAAATCACCATCTTCCTCACCGGTGTGGGCGAGATCAACATCATCACCATGTGCATGATCTACCTGCTGGCGGGCGGCTTTGCCGCCACGGCCACGGCCATCGGCAGCGTGAATGCCACGGTGAACTTCGGCCTTTCGCTGGTGCCGCCGGCCTTCATCCTGCCCGGCCTGTTCCTCATCGGCGCCTTCGTGTCCACGGCCATGGGCACCAGCATGGGCACCGTGGCCGCCATCACGCCCATCGCCCTGGGCGTGGCCGCCCAGACCAGCATCGAAGTGCCCGTGCTCATGGGCGTGGTGCTGGGCGGGGCCATGTTCGGCGACAACCTGTCCATGATCTCGGACACCACCATCGCCGCCACCCGCACCCAGGGCTGCGAGATGGGCGACAAGTTCCGCATGAACTTCCTCATCGTCCTGCCCGCCGCCCTGCTCACCGTGGCCCTGCTCTGGTTCTCGGCCTCGGGCGGTACCGAAGTGACCCTGCACGACTTCGAGCTGATCCGCGTCCTGCCCTACATCGCCGTGCTGGTGCTCATCCTCGCCGTGTGCTGCGCGACCTACAAGCAGTCGCCCATGTATATCAACCAGAACCGCTACAATGAGGCCATGAGCTACAAGCAGAATGACGCCAACGTTATGATCAAGCGCGCCGAGGGCAACAAGGACGGCACATCCACCGTCACGCCCGAGGAGCGTTACCACGCCCTGTGCACGATCTATAATTTCTACTCGCCGAATATGTGCCGGCGCTTCGGCACGGCGCGCGTCATGTCCGCCTACGACTACTCCGCGCAGGTCACGGACATCACGGCAACCCGCCACCGCAAGATCGTCTTCTGCGAGATGCTGCTCGACGAGCAGCCGTTCACCTCCCGCCTGTTCGGTATGGAGCTCGGCCGCATGGCCTTTGACGGCGAGATCTACGACGTGGAAAATGACTTCCACGGCATCTGTTTCCTGTACGGTTGGGTGGGGCTGGCCATGATGGTCGCCTTCATCGGCTATTTCCTGTACCTGATCATCAAATGTCTGATCAAGGATTTCCGCAAATACTTCACGCTAGAGGCCGGCGCCTTCGGCATCGCGCTGTGCCTGTGTCTGGTATACGCCTATTTCACTGCCGGCGTACTGCGGCGGCCGAACGCCTCGATCTACATGTCGGTGCTGCTGGCCGTGGTCTATTACCTGACGCAGATGCGCAGCGAAAAGCCGGACGCGCTGCCGGACGGAGAGGAGAAACGCGCATGATTTTCAGTGTTGTCATCCCGGTCTACAACGTCAAGGACTACCTGCCCAAGTGCATCGACTCCGTGCTGGCGCAGGATTTTGAAGACTACGAGGTCATCCTCATCGACGACGGCTCGACCGACGGCGAGAGCGGCGCGATCTGCGACCGCTATGCTGCGGCGCACCCGGAGCGCATCCGCGCCATCCACAAGCCGAATGGCGGCGTGGGCGAGGCGCGCAACGTCGGCATCGAGGCGGCGCAGGGCGAGTACCTGATCTTCATCGATAGTGACGACTACATTGCCCCCAACATGTTCCGCGTACTGGCCGACGCCGTCGCCCGCTTCGGCAGCGACATCATTGGCTTCGGCGCGGCGCTGGAAGCAAACGGCGTTGTGGTCAAGGAGCTGGTGGATCGCCTGCCGACCGACCGCACCTTCACGCTCGCCGACACGCCCGAGCTGATGCAGACCATGCCCTCTCCCTGGAGCCGCATCTGGCGGCGCAGCCTGTTTCTGGATTCCGGCGTGCGCTACCCGGCGCGCATCTGGTACGAGGATCTGTGCACGTCCGTGAAGCTGCTGGCATTGGCCAAAAGCGCCGCCTTCGTGCCGGACATCCTGTATTACTATGTCGACCGCACCAACTCCATCACGCGCAACACGAACACGGCGCGCAACGCCGAGCTGTTCACAGCCTTTGACAATCTCCCCGGCTGGTACCGCGAAAACGGCCTGTTCGAGCGCTACTACAATGAGCTGTCGCGGCTGGCGGTGGATCATGTGCTGCTCGCGGCCTCGGTGCGCGTGCTGCGCGTGGATCCGCAGAGCGAACTGCTCGACCGGTTTCAGGACTACGTGCAGGCACAGTTCCCGGACTACATGGAGAACCCGTACCTGCAGACGCTCTCGCGCAGCCACAAGCTGATCCTGCGCCTGCTGCGGCAGCGCAAATACCGCACCGTGCGGATGCTCTTTGCCGTGAAGGACAAGCTCGGCTGAGCGCCCGGACTGGAGGAAGCTATGAAATTCAGTGTCATCATCCCGGTCTACAACGGCTGGGAATACCTGCGCGCGGGCGTGGACTCCGTGCTGGGGCAGACCGGCGCGGACTTTGAGATCCTGCTCGTGGACGACGGCTCGACCGACGGCGAAAGCGGCGCACTGTGCGACACGCTCGCGCGCGAGCATCCGGACTGCATCCGCTTGCTGCACAAGCCCAACGGCGGCGCGGGCGACGCGCGCAACGCGGCGCTCTCGCTCGCGCAGGG
>ENA-UEQP01002356-UEQP01002356.1-human-gut-metagenome-genome-assembly--contig:-NODE-2356-length-14467-cov-5.656845_pt1 | contig 14467 bp, 11 predicted proteins | sample MGYA00242951_ERZ507951 | MGnify/ENA primary metagenome ERZ507951 (study PRJEB26167, sample SAMN06115539) | human gut metagenome | host: Homo sapiens | place: China:Shanxi | collected 2015-11-18...
TTGCATTTTGCAAACTGTCTGCCCGACCGCAATTTTCAATTTTCCATTTTCAACTTTCAATTTAAAAAAACTTCCGCTCGAGCATAATATATTTTAATATTACAAACTGTAACAGCAAAGCAGTCGGTTGGCAATATACCAACCGACTGACTTTTTAATTATTCATTTTTACTTTTTTCTGAGTAATTTATTACTCACAATTACTCATAAAGCGGATATTTTTTGCAGATTTCTTCAACACCTGCTCTAACCTTTTCCTTGCTGTTCTCATAGTCGTTAAGAACGAGGGTGATGTACTCGGCAATCTTGTCCATATCTTCCTCGTTAAGACCTCTTGTAGTAACAGCAGCAGTACCGATTCTTACACCGCTTGTTACGAACGGTGAACGGGGTTCGCCCGGAATTGTGTTTTTATTTACTGTGATGTAGCAATCGTCAAGACGAGCCTCAAGCTCCTTGCCGGTTACATCTGTATCACGGAGATCCATAAGAAGAACATGGTTGTCCGTACCGCCTGAAACAAGCTTGTTGCCTCTTTTGAGAAGTCCGTCTGCAAGAGCCTTACAGTTAGAAACAATCTTTTTGCCGTACTCCTTGAACTCAGGCTTTAATGCCTCGCCGAAGCAAACAGCCTTTGCGGCAATAACATGCATAAGAGGACCGCCCTGTGTACCGGGGAAGATAGCCTTGTCAATCTGCTTTGCAAATTCTTCACGGCAGAGGATAAGACCGCCACGAGGACCACGGAGAGTTTTATGTGTTGTTGTTGTAACGAACTCACAATACGGAACAGGGTTCGGATGAACGCCTGCGGCAACAAGACCTGCGATGTGAGCCATATCAACCATAAGATATGCGCCTACTGCGTCGGCAATCTCACGGAGCTTTGCAAAATCAATAATTCTTGGGTATGCAGACGCACCTGCAACAATCATCTTAGGCTTGCATTCCTTTGCAATTTCAAGAACCTTATCATAATCAATTCTGTGCGTTTCGGGATCAACACCGTATGGAACAAAATTGAAGTATTTACCTGAAATATTAACAGGTGAACCGTGTGTAAGGTGACCGCCTTCGTTAAGGTTCATACCCATTACCGTATCACCGGGATTAAGCATTGCAAAATATACCGCTGTGTTAGCCTGAGCGCCTGAGTGAGGCTGAACATTTGCGTGTTCGGCACCGAAAAGCTCACACGCACGCTGACGGGCAATTTCTTCAACTACATCAACGCACTGACAACCGCCGTAGTATCTCTTTCCCGGATAACCCTCGGCATATTTGTTTGTGAGCAAGCTGCCCATTGCAGCCATAACTGCCGGAGAAACGATGTTTTCACTTGCGATAAGTTCAAGGTTTCTGCGCTGTCTTTTAAGCTCGTCTGTCATTGCGTTACCGATTGCGGGATCGTACTCGTTGAGGTAATCAAGAGTAGCGATATTTGTTTTTTCACTCATTGTTATATTCCCCTTATATTTTTATTTTAGGATACTGTGTATCCTTTTTGAATTTATGTCATTGCAACGAAAGGGCTTTTTGCCTTAATTCGTACAAATCATCAAGCGTTTTAATTTTTCCTGCCTCATTTCTCAAGGCTGCCGCACCCTTCATGCCTTTGAAATAGCCGACTACAAGTTTTCTCGCCTGAAGCATTGCCATATGCTCACCCTTGTATTCAACCATTTTGCCGATATGTTCAATCATTACACCGAGCCTTTCTTCAAGGTCGGGAGTGTGAATTTTAACATTCGGGCTTTCAAGGTATGCGTTAATCTGCGAGAAAATCCACGGATTTCCGAGCGTTGCCCTACCGATCATAACAAGGTCACAGCCCGTGATGTCCATAACCTCCTTTGCCTTTTCGGCACTGTCGATGTCGCCGTTTGCTATTACGGGAACGCTGACGGATTCTCTTACAGCCTTTATGATATCGTAATCAACGGGAGGCTTGTAATACTGCTGTCTTGTTCTGCCGTGAACGGTGATTGCCGCCGCACCTGCCGATTCGCAGATTTTTGCAACTTCAACGGCATTTACGCTGTCATCATCCCAACCCTTGCGGATTTTTACGGTTACGGGTATGTCGGTAACGGCTGTCACAGCCTTGACAATTTCTCCGCAAAGCCGAGGATTTTTCATCAATGCACTTCCGCTGCCGTTTGAACTTATCTTCGGAGCGGGACATCCCATATTGATATCAATAATATCAGGTTTGTTTTCAAGTGCGTGCTTTGCGGCATCAGCCATACATTTCGGATCATCACCGAAAATCTGAATTCCGCAAGGACGCTCTAAGTCTGAAATTTCCATCAGTTCTTCGCTCTTTTTACTGTTGAAAGAAAGCGCCTTTGAGCTGACCATTTCGCTTACGCAGTATGCCGCGCCGAATCTTACGCAAAGCTCACGGTAGGCTCTGTCGCTTACACCTGCCATAGGCGCAAGAACTGCGTGGGATTTCAGCGGAACACCGCCAATGTTAAGATTATCCATATTTTTACACATTTAATGCTGTTACCTTATTCTTTTTCTTGCACCGACTTTTGTGCTGATCATTACAACCGCAATTGCAACTACTCCAAGACCTACGCAAATCCACGAAACGATTCCCGCCGTGTAGCTTGTGGAATACTTTTTTTCGCTGACTGTTTTTGCGATTGTCGGAGCCTGAAATTCCGTTGAATCGGTCGCCTGAGTTTCAACATACTGATTCTGATACTGCGTTTCTTCCTGTTTCGGAGCTTCCGTTTCGGGCTGAACATACTCAGTTGTGGGTTCTTCCGTTTTGGGCTCGACATACTCGGTTGTAGGCGCTTCGGTGTAAACAGGCTCGGTATGCACAGACTCTGTGTATTGCGGTTCGGTTTCATCGGGAACATACTCCGTCACTACGGGATCGGGCTGGGGATCGGGAGTTTGCGGATCGTCCTCTCCTACCGCAAAGGCGGTTATTGAACAAACCGACAATGCAAGAACCGCAAGTACGGTCGGAAGTATTCTTTTCCTAAAAATTTTCTTAAAATCTGACTTCATATTTAATACCCCGTTCATTCTGCGTGGCACATATTTTCATATACATACTACGATTATAGCAAAAGCAGGCGTTCATTGCAAGATTTCAGACAACTTTTCTGCACACAATTAATGCCCAAACAACAAAAAATCGGAAAACCGATTGTAAAACCGATTTTCCGACTTGATTATTATGTCAGATTTTTGAGCGTTTTTTAGCCTTTGGCATAACAAGATTGTAGCTTTCATCAATCAGCGGAAAGATTTCTTCCTTGCTCACAGAGCCGTCAAGCAGAATACTTATCCACTTGTCCTTGTTCATATGATAGGCAGGCAGAAATCCGTTTTTCATTCTGAGTGAGCCGACAAGAATCGGATCGCTCTTGACATTCATCACATCGACAAAGCCTTCGCCGTCAAGACCTAAAATCTGCCTTTTGACACACATAATTATTGCGTACCATTTGCCCGACATCATATTCCGCAGAACCGCATTATCGGGACTGCTCTCCCACGGATATTCGGGTTCTGTTCCGTATGTGCTAAAGGCATAATTTAAAATTACATCTCTGTTCATGGAATTATCATTGTATGCCATTAAGCCTTAACTCCTGTTTTTTCTTGATGAGTGAAATATATTCCTGTATTGTGATTTCATTTTTATCACAACAAAGGCATATGTCAACCAAAAGGTGAAAATCATTCGCCAAAGCTGATGCCCATTTTTCTTGCTGTTTCAACAACCTCGCTGTCTTTCGGAACGCTCTTGAGCTTGCCTGCGATGTCCTCAAGCGAAACGGCAACTACCTTATTATTTACAAGGGCAACCATTTTGCCGTAGTCTTTATTGATAATAAGCTCTGCGGCTTTAACGCCGAAACGAGTTGAAATCACACGGTCATAGGCATCGGGACTGCCGCCTCTCTGGAAGTGACCCGGTACTGTAACTCTTGTTTCCTGACCTGTTGCCTCCTCAATATCATGGGCAATCTGATAGGAAATTGACGGATATTTCATCTCTGCAATAGCGGCTTTTCTCTGCTTTTTAGGCAAAGCGGCAATCTTTTTTGAAATTGCACCCTCGGCAACTGCAAGAATTGAGAAGTTCTTACCGCTTGCTGTTCTCGCCTTGATTGTCTTGACAACGGAATCTATATCATACGGAATTTCGGGGATAAGGATAATATCCGCACCGCCTGCAATACCTGCATAAAGTGTGAGCCAGCCAACCTTATGTCCCATAACCTCAATAATGAAAACTCTGCCGTGAGATGTTGCGGTTGAGTGGATACAGTCGATTACATTTGTTGCAATATCAACGGCACTCTGAAAACCGAATGTCTTGTCTGTTCCCCAAAGGTCGTTGTCAATTGTCTTAGGAAGCGAAACCACATTGAGTCCCTCTTCACGAAGAAGATTTGCGGTTTTTTGAGTTCCGTTGCCGCCGAGTACGACAAGACAGTCAAGACCAAGCTTTTTGTAGTTCTTCTTCATAGCCTCAACCTTGTCAACACTGTTCTCGTCAACAACACGCATAAGCTTGAACGGCTGTCTTGATGTGCCGAGAATCGTACCGCCCATTGTGAGAATACCCGAAAAATTCTCGGGTTTCATCTTTCTTGTTTCGCCGTAGATAAGACCTCTGTAGCCGTCAATAATGCCGATAATTTCAACATCATTGCCAAGCTGATTGTAAAGTGTTTTTGCAACGGCACGGATTGTTGCGTTAAGTCCCTGACAATCACCGCCGCTTGTTAAAATGCCTACTCTTTTCATTGTTCGGAGTCCTCCTTTTTCACTTCAACGGGTACAATCGGAGTTCCGACAGTGCTCGCATATGTCTTCTTCATTGCCTGCTTTTGAGCCTTTAACGCAAGCTTTGAAAAGAATTTCTGACAATTTGTTTTGTGTTTTCCACGCTTGTCAACAGACTTATATACACCTGTTGAAAGCTGTTGGCGTGCATTTACGGTATCCTTAAATGAAACCGTGATAACCTCCTGCACACGCTTTTTGATATCCTCGTCCTCAACAGGGAACACAAGCTCAACTCGTCTGTCAAGGTTTCTCGGCATCCAGTCGGCACTTCCCATATAGTAAAGCGGATTTGAATTGTTTTCAAATATGAATATTCGGCTATGCTCCAAAAGCTGACCGACAATTGAAATTACCCTGATGTTCTCGCTGAATCCATGAACTCCCGGAACAAGACAGCAAATACCTCTTACGATGAGGTCAATTTTTACGCCTGCGTTTGACGCATCGTACAAAAGACTGATGATTTCAGGATCAACAAGCGAGTTCACCTTTGCGGTAATTTTGGCAGGAAGTCCGAGCTTTGCGTTCTCGGTTTCCTGAATAATCATAGCCTCAAAGAACGGACGCATTCCGTGAGGTGCAACGATAAATTTGTTGTATTCAGGCGGAGTTGAGTAACCTGTCAATACATTAAAGAGTGATGATGCGTCAACACCGTATTCTTCACGACAGGTGAACATACCGATATCGGTATAGAATCTCGCCGTACTGTCGTTATAGTTACCCGTACCCATATGCAAATATCTTCTGATTCCGTCCTTGTCTTTTCTTACTACAAGACAGATTTTGCAGTGGGTTTTAAGTCCCGTAAGACCGTAAATTACATGACAGCCCGCCTTTTCAAGCTTTGTTGCCCACTGAATGTTGTTTTCCTCGTCAAATCTCGCCTTGAGTTCAACAAGAACAGTTACCTGCTTGCCGTTTTCAGCCGCCTTGATAAGAGCCGCAACAATCGGTGAATTTCCGCTGACACGGTACAAGGTTTGCTTGATGGCAAGAACATTCGGATCGGTTGCCGCCTTTTTGACAAAATCAACCACAACATCAAAGCTTTCATAAGGATGATGCACAAGTCTGTCCTTTTCACGGATAGCCTCAAAAATATCATCATAACCGCAGAATTCCGCAGGCGGATTTACGGGAACGATAGGTTCAAAGCACATATCCTCACAGCCCTTGATGTGGGCAAATTTTGAAAGGAATGTAAGGTCAAGAGGACCTCTCTGAAAGTAGATTTCACGCTCCGTAACATCGAGAGCATCAACAAGAAATTCACGAATTTCTCGGTTGCATTTCTTGCCGAATTCAAGACGGACAGGTTCTCCTCTCTTACGCTTTCTGATTGACTTTTTAATTTCAGCCATAAGATCCTCGGTATCCTCGTCAATGTCAAGGTCGGAATCTCGGGTGATTCTGAAAGGATCGTACTGCTTAATGTTGTAAAGCTCAAAAAGCTCGCCGAGGTGCATTGCGATTATTTTTTCAAGCAGAATAAACGCTCTGCCCTCGTGAGTCGGAAGCTCAAGAAATCTCGGAAGAATTGACGGAACCTGAACCAATGCGAAAAATTCTTCATTCTCGGCATTTGTAAGGCGAACAGCAATGTTAAGGCTTTTGTTTGCAAGCATCGGGAACGGACGGCTTGTATCAACAGCCATAGGCGTCAATACAGGGAAAACTACTTTTTCAAAGTATTCCTCAACAAATGCTTTCTGATCGCCGTCAAGCTCGTCAGCCTCTTTAAACACAATGCCTGCCGAACGAAGTGACGGAATTATTGAACGGTTATAACAGCTGTACTGCTTTTTGGCAAACTCGTGAATTTTTTCAACAAGTCCGTCCATAACCTCTGTAGGAGTCATGCCCGATGCGTCACGGCTTGTTCTGCCGTGATGAATTTGGTCAAGCACACCTGCAACACGAACCATAAAAAATTCGTCAAGGTTTGATGCCGTAATTGAAAGGAAGTTGCATCTTTCCATAATTGGATTGGTCTTTTTGAACGCCTCTTCAAGCACTCTTGCATTAAAGTCAACCCAGCTTAATTCTCTGTTAGTATAAGGCATCTTTTGCCATTTTGACATAAGCTTTGCTTTTTCGGATGTTTTTTTATTGTTGTTTTTTGAATTTGACATATAATTCACCACCATAAAAACTGATATATAACCCAATTTAATATATCTGATTAAGTATAAAATAAAAAACGGATTATTTCAAGCGAATTGCACTAAATTTTACCTTTGGCAACGCATTCTTTACATATATTTTACAATAGCACAAATAAAATTGATTTGCAATAGATTTGACAAAATTCGCAAAGATAAAACAAAAATTTTCTTTTTGCAAGATACTCAAAAAATTTCAAAAAATATTGTTTTAATCTCTGTATTATGTTATACTTGCGTTGATTGTTTTATTTACAGATTTTAAAAAATTCTAAAGGAAAATGAGAGGTAATTATCATGAGTAAAAAAAGGGGAAGCTTTTCCGGCGGACTCGGATTTGTATTTGCCGCTGCGGGAAGTGCAGTAGGCTTGGGAAATCTCTGGAGATTTCCGTATTATGCAGCTAAGTACGGCGGCGGAACATTTATCTTTATCTACATAATCCTTGCGCTTACATTCGGCTTTTCACTTTTGACTGCCGAAATCGCAATCGGCAGAAAAACAAAGCTAAGTCCGATTCTCGCCTACAAAAAGCTATGCAGCAAATTTTCGTTTTTAGGCTACCTTGCAACGCTTGTTCCTACAATCATTATTCCGTACTACTGCGTTATCGGCGGTTGGGTTACAAAATATATGTGCGTTTATGCACAGGGACTTGTTGCCCCTGCGGCACAGGACAACTTTTTCTCGGACTTTATTTCCGACCCGTTGTCACCCATTGTGTTTTTCTTAATATTTATGCTGTTGAGTGCAGTGGTAATTATGCTCGGAATAAACAAGGGCATTGAGCGACTGAGCAAATTTTTGATGCCTGTTCTGCTTGTTCTAACAGTCGGAATTTCAATCTACACACTCACGCTCCCAAACGCAATGGAGGGTGTTTCGTACTACCTCATTCCCGATTTCAGCAAACTGTCAATTTGGACATTTGCGGCGGCACTCGGTCAGCTGTTCTTCTCAATGAGCATTGCAATGGGAATTATGGTAACCTATGGTTCATACACAAAGAATGAGGTAAACCTCACAAAGTCGGTTAACCAAATTGAGATTTTCGACACAGCCGTTGCACTTCTCGCAGGTCTTATGGTAGTTCCTGCGGTTTATGTATTCAGCGGTGAAGAAGGTCTTGGTGCAAGCGGTCCCGGACTTATGTTCATCACACTTCCAAAGGTATTCAACGAAATGCCTGCCGGCGGAATCATCGGATTTTTGTTCTTTGTTCTTGTATTCTTTGCAGCTATCACAAGCTCAATCTCCGTAATGGAAGCAATTGTTTCTTCGCTTATGGACAAGTTCAAGCTTACACGAATCAAGTCCTGTCTTATCGTTATCGTCATCTGCCTTATTATGGGTATTCCGTCGTCACTCGGCAACGGTATATGGTCAAATGTTAAGATTCTCGGAATGGACTTCCTTACATTCTTTGACTTCTTGAGCAACAGCATTATTATGCCGATTGTCGCACTTTGCACTTGTATTCTCATCGGCTGGGTTATCAAGCCAAAGACTATTGCAGACGAAATCACAAGGAACGGCGAGCGTTTCAGCAGAAGGGCTTTGTTTGATGTTATGATTAAATATATAGCTCCAATCTGCCTTGTGTTCATCTTAATTTCCTACACACTTGCGCAGTTCGGCATTATTTCGCTTTAAACCGATAAAATTCAAAAACAATAGCACCGAAACGAAGCATAAGTAATTGTCTTTAAATTAAGCATACAACAATTAACTATTCTCCGTTTATCCCATGAACTCTTGAAATTATATGCAATAATTGGTATAATTACAGTTACAGCTCATTTGCTGAATTTTAGGGAGGACAAATACTATGTGTCAGAAAAAACCATTTTACATTACAACGCCTATTTATTATCCGTCAGGCAATCCCCACATCGGTCATTGCTACACCACCGTTGCGTGCGATTCTATCGCCCGTTACAGACGAATGCAGGGATACGATGTTATGTTCCTTACGGGTACGGATGAACACGGTCTTAAAATCGAACAGAAGGCTGCCGAAAAGGGTGTTACTCCCAAAGAGTATGTTGACGAAATTGTAAAAACCTTTAAGGGCTTATGGAAATTTATGAACATAAGCTATGACAGATATATCCGCACAACAGACGATTACCACATTGAAACAGTTCAGAAGATTTTCAAGGAGTTGTATGACAAGGGCTACATCTACAAGGGCGAATACAAGGGCAAATACTGCACCCCATGTGAAAGCTTCTGGACAGAAAGCCAGCTTATTGACGGCAAATGTCCCGAATGCGGACGAGAGGTTACAGAGGCAAAGGAAGAGGCATACTTCTTTAAGATGTCACCTTTTGCCGACAGAATTGAAAAGCTCCTCACGGAAACAGACTATTTACAGCCAAAGACAAGAGCGGTTGAGCTTGTAAACAACTTTATCAAGCCGGGACTTGAAGACCTTTGCGTATCGAGAACAACCTTCAAATGGGGCATTCCGGTTACATTTGACGAAAAGCATATTGTTTATGTTTGGATTGACGCACTTTCAAACTATATCTCCGCTCTCGGCTACAAGAATGAAAAATTTGACGAATTTGACAAATACTGGCCTGCCGATGTTCATATGGTAGCAAAGGACATCATGCGTTTTCACGCTATCATCTGGCCTGCAATGCTTATGGCTCTTGACCTTCCGCTTCCAAAGCATCTTGCCGTTCACGGCTGGATTACTTTCAACGGACAGAAGATGTCAAAGTCACTCGGCAATGTTGTTGATCCGTTTGTTCTCGGCGAGCGTTACGGCGCTGACGCAATCCGTTACCACATTATGCGTGAAATGGCCCTCGGTGCAGACAGCTCATTCTCAAACGAAATTATGATTAACCGTATCAATTCCGACCTTGCAAACGGTCTTGGCAACCTTGTTTCAAGAACAGTTGCAATGGTTCAGAAATATTTCGGCGGCACACTTCCCACAGAGCGTGAGAGCGGTGAATTTGACGATGAGCTTATCGAAATCGCAACATTGCTCCGTGCAAAGGTTGACGATTTCATGGACAAGACTCAGCTCCAGAACGCACTTGCCGAAATCTTCAAGCTTGTTTCCCGTGCAAACAAGTACATTGACGAAACCGCTCCGTGGGTTATTGCCAAGGACGAAACAAAGAAAGCAAGACTCGCAACGGTTCTCTACAACCTTCTTGAGGCAATCCGTATTGCCTGCACACTTCTCTCGGCATTTATGCCAACAACAATGCCAAAGGCTCTTGAGCAGATTGGTGCGTGTGAAAAGTGTGCAAGCTACGAAAACTGCGACAAGTTCGGTGTTCTTCCTGCTGATGTCACGGTTCACAAGGGAGATGCACTCTTCCCACGAATTGATGTTGAAAAGGAAATTGAAGAACTCAACAGCATCATCAAGAACAACGAGGGCGAAAGCGAGGAAACAAAGGCGCTCCGTGAAGAGCTTGAGGGTGTTGCACAGATTGGCATTGATGATTTTGCAAAGGTTGACCTCCGTGTGTGTGAGGTTAAGACCTGCGAACCCGTTAAAAAGAGCAAAAAGCTTTTGCAGTTTACAATTTTTGACGGTGTAAAAGACAGAACCGTTGTCAGCGGTATTGCAAACTACTACAAGCCGGAGGAGCTTATCGGCAAGAAGATTATTCTTGTTCAGAACCTCAAGCCTGCAAAGCTTTGCGGTGTTGAAAGCTGCGGTATGATTCTTTCTGCAGTTCACGGCGATGATTTAAAGGTTGTTTTTGTTGACAATATGCCTGTCGGCTCAAAAATCTGTTAACGGCGAGCCGCCGGCAGCGTGTCGCTGTACCCAATTCGTGCAGATAGTTTGATAAATTAAAAACTATCTATGCCCGAGCGTAACACGACAATTATCCGTACAATATTTCAATGTGGGCGGTCAATGACCGCCCATACTTTTAGGGAGATACACCGATGTCACTTTACAACAACATTTTTGATGCGCATGCGCATTATGACGACAAATGGTTTGACGATGACCGTTTTGAGCTTTTGGAAAACATTCACACAAAGGGTGTGTGCGGAATTGTCAACAATGCGGTTGACCTTGAAACGGCAAAAACCTGCATTGAATATGCCGAAAAATATGATTTTATGTATGCCGCAGTCGGATTTCATCCCGAAAATCTCGAAAATATTCCGGACAATTATCTTGAACAGCTTGCACAGCTTTCAAAGCATAAAAAGGTTGTTGCAATCGGCGAAACAGGGCTTGATTATCATTGGGACATTCCGAAAGACTTGCAAAAGCGTGTTTTTGAGGAACAAATCAGGCTTTCTCTTGACCTTGAAATGCCGCTTATAGTTCACGACCGTGAGGCTCACGGTGATGTGTACGACCTTCTGAGAAAATACAAACCAAATGCGCTGGTTCATTGCTTTTCGGGCAGTGTTGAGCTTATGCGTGAAGCGGTTCGTATGGGAATGTACATCAGCCTCGGCGGTGTTGTTACATTCAAAAATGCCCGTCACAGTCTTGAGGTCGCCTCGGAAATTCCGCTTGACAGGCTTCTGCTTGAAACCGATGCTCCGTATATGGCGCCCGTGCCTTTCCGTGGCAAGCGTTGCGACAGCTCTATGATTGTCTATGCCGCTGAAAAAATCGCATCTCTGCGTAATATGAGCATTTCCGAACTTCTGCAAATCACCTGCGACAACGCAAAACGATTTTACAATATTGATGATTAATTCATAAAAAAACACGGTCGGAATCCTTGTAGGAAAACCGACCGTGTTGTTTTTATTTTCTTAGGGACTAACCGTGTTTGCCTGACTATATACAACGCATAAGATTACACGCAGTGCATACAAATTTGCAACATTCACAAAATTTATTTTAACATAAAATTTGAACGATTACTTGCGGGAGAACATTGATTCTCGCTACAAATTAACATTGAATTTGATTATAAAAACAAAAATTGCATCAGAATCTTTTCGGGCATCTGATGCAATTCGTTTATCTAACTGTCTTCTCGAACGGGGAACGGCGACTCGCCGTAATTTTCAACTTTCAATTTCATCAGTCTTCACTTGCGTGTCTGCGCATACTCTTGTGCAGAAAGAAAAGTCCGATCGAAACTATAAAAAAGATTACAGAACAGATTGCAAGGGCGATAAGAATATTGTTCATACTCTGAACAAAAAGGTTGTAGAACGCCCTTGAATCAATGTTAATCTTGCTCATATAGCCTGTTGAAAGCAACACCGCCGGAATTATACCAACCGTAAGGAATGCCGCAGATGTTGAATAACAGATATACCTTACCGCTCTGTGCTTCCAACGATTTGTAAAGATGATGATTACGCATAGAATTGCGACAAGGACTGCAAGACCGCCGATAATCAACGGCATCATATTTTTCAATGCGATGAGATAAACAGAAAGTGTGGCAAAAAGCGGTATTCTGAGCGCCGCCGCATAAATGTTAGCAGCCTGATTGATGAGATATTCTCTGCTCCCATCGTTTGCAACCTTGAGATTATTCTTACTTATGTAGCTGTCAAGCTCGCTGTTGAATTTCTGCTTAAACGCCGTTGTGTCAATCTTAGCCTCCTCGCCTGCATAAAAGCTGTTGAGATAGGCCTGTGTATTATCGTGAATTGTCACTTCGTCAACAACATTTTCAAAAAACTTTTCATCAAGTCCCGACGCATAACCGAGGTCAACAAGGCTCTCTTTGATTTCGTCACGCTTGTCAACAAAATAGTTGCTCGCATTCATATTATCCATAATATACGATGGGTTGAGGATTGTTGACTGAAGAACAATTGCAAACGAAAGCAAAAACAGTACAAACGAGAGAACGAACGAAATTATTCCGTAAATAATATGTCTTACTTTAGAATTCATCAGTTCGCCTCCTTATCAATCGGAGTACCCGACACTAACTTTGCATACACAAAATATCTCTGTGTTGTAAGACCGAGTGCATCAAACGGATAGCAGGTGTACATTATGAGATTTTCATAATCCGCCGAAAGGTCATAAGCGGTTCTGTCAGTCGCTTTTTTGACAGCCGTGTCGGTGATTTCATAGATGTAATTACCGTAGCTTGTCTTGATTTCAACCTTCTGACCGACTGCTGCGTTTTTAAGGCCGTTGAAATAAGTATTGTTATGACCTGCAACAAGGATTGTTCCGCCGTAACCGGGAACAAAACTTCCGGCATAAATGCCAACACCGTTTCTGAGTGCAACATCATTGTCACCGAAAAAAAGATTTGCGTCAACATTGCAGTCATTGATTATAAGCTCACCGAACAGATTTCCGTAGTTAGGGTACTGAACGGAGTCGTTTTTAACATAAGTTTTTTCCTGACCGTTTGAATCCTTTTTCGTAACGGTAGGAACGGTTGAGTTTTCTGACACGGGCACAAAAATATTATCGTACTCTGTTGAATAATCCTTTTCATTATCTGAGAAGAACATACCTACTGCCGAAATCACAGGTGAAAAGGACGGAACAAAAGCAAGATACAGCACAAGATATGTTATCAAACAAAAGATAATGGGAAGAATTATAAAACTCTTCCCATTCTTTGATTTATGACCGTGTCTGATTTTTTTATCAGACATTAGAATCAAGCTCTTTCTTTTTTAGATTTTGCAAGGTAGAAAGCACCGCCTGCTACCATTACAAATGCAACAGCAGAAACAGCGATAATGCCGCTGAAGTCAGCCTCTGCACCTGTTGTCTTGATAACACTGTTATCCTGAACACTGCCTGCCTTTGTAAGTGTAGGAACAGCTGAGAATGCAACCTTGCCGTCTTTGCCGTAAATTGTAAGCTTCTTTGAAGATGTGTCATATGACATTGTCATATCAAGCACACCGACAACTTCCTTACCGTAAGAAAGAAGTGTCTGCTTCTGAGCAAATGTGAGATCTGCGATGTTAGATGCACCTGAGTTCTCAAGGAAGCTCTCGCCCTTCTTGAGAACAGCAACGATCTGAGATGACTCATCTGCTGTCATATCGATTGTGTTAAAGTAGTTTTCAGCCTGGTTTACAAACTCGCTCGGAATAACCATCTCTGAACCGTTCATCTTAACAGATGTCTTGAGTTCGTTGAGAACAGCCTGTTCGCTGTCATTGATTCCTGCTGCAAAAGCAGTGAAAGCAGTTGCTGCAACAAGGATGAACGCTACTAACATTGCTGATAACTTTTTCATAGTTCATACCACCTTGTATCTTATTTTGTTTTCATCAGCAAGAAGCTTCACGGATTCATTGGCATAATACGCATCTGCAAGCCGAAAACTGCAGGGAGCACAATGGAAAACTTCACCATTTAACTTCTTTGTACAGTATTATACACCACATTTCGCATTTTGTAAAGCATTTTATTATAAAAATTTGTTATATTCAGAAAAATTACAATCCTTTTGTCAAATCAGGCATTTTCATTGTGCATTATGCCGTTTTAAATCAATTTTGCGCTACATCGTTTTCTTCTG
>ENA-UEQP01002360-UEQP01002360.1-human-gut-metagenome-genome-assembly--contig:-NODE-2360-length-14447-cov-4.180515_pt1 | contig 14447 bp, 23 predicted proteins | sample MGYA00242951_ERZ507951 | MGnify/ENA primary metagenome ERZ507951 (study PRJEB26167, sample SAMN06115539) | human gut metagenome | host: Homo sapiens | place: China:Shanxi | collected 2015-11-18...
CTGACCTGGAAATTATTGCGGAACAGGCAGAGACTACAAAGGAGACCGATGGGCAGCAGGAACCGGACATTCTGCACCAGGTAGTGGATCAGCTCCTAGAAGGTGATCTGTATATGCGCATCAAGATCCGTCAGGCGTTGAAATCCAACAGGAAGGAAGCATTGATCCAGGAGATCATGGCTCCGGCCGGTGAAGCAATGCACTCTATACGGATCAAAGGAGTAGGAAGATTGATGTTGTCAATCAAGGGATTGGACACAGAAATCGCAGTGATCAACGTCCGGAGCGACAGTAAGGAAAAGTATTCCTGGGACGCACTGATCCAGGCGGTAGAGGAGTATTGTTCCAGCCACGCGGATTCGGAGCCGGAGAAAAAGCCTGAAGTTGCACCGGTGCAACCGACAGAAGAGCCGGAGAAGAAGAAAGAACGGAAAGTATCCAAAGTGACGAAGGCCAGAGAACCAGAAAAACTGCCAAGCCGCTCAAAGCAGGGACCGCAAGAGGAGACAGCGCCAGAAACACCGAAAACGTCGGCAAAGCTCCATGACACCGCACCTACTGGAATTATGGAGCATGTGAGGGCTGAGGAGGAAAAACGGCAGCAGGAGTCAGTACAGACAGCAGAAAATCAGCTGGAAGGACAGATGGAAATTGCTCAATTCCCAGAATATCTTCCGTCCAACTATATCAAATGTCACGATGGCAGTGAGGTACAGGAGAGTGAAGCTGAGCGGATCCGGGCGGAGCAGAGGCAGCATGCGGAGAATATATGTGCGCCGATATTGACTTATCTCCGTCAGCATCCAGGACTCATCCAGATGATTACGATTACGGAGGAGGGAGTTGTCATTGAGTAACAGATCTGAAAGCTTCAGTAGAGTATATCCACCGTCGGATCCACGGGGTGGAATCTATCCGCCGGAGATAGAAAGAATCAAAAAGAAAATAAAGGTTGGGGATCGAATCCCTGTAACTACCATGAAGGGATATGTGAATATGAACCCAGATGGAACGAAACCAGAGATAGCACATCGGAGGGGAACTGTGATTGCAAAGCACAAGCATTTGATTGTGCTACAGTACCCGGGAGGATTGACAGAATCCTTCAGGTGGGCGGAAATCGTGGATAAGGTAGCAATATGAAGAACTTATATATGCTGAAGAATATCCGGACCGGAACCATAGAATATGATGGGCTGTATGCCCAGGACGTGCACGATCTCATCGGTATAAATACATCCTGTGTCAGCAATTACACAAAGCGAGGCAGTACATATAAGAGGATATGGAGAATTCTGGTATCAAACGGTGGTATATGGGATGAATATGCCAAAGATGAATGGGAGACATACAGGAAAATGGTGCTGCGGGGCATGGCAAGGGCGAAAAGAAAAGGCTGGCGTAGTTACGCAGAAATGATCCGGTATGGAGCGATAAAGAAACAGGAGGCGGAGAACAATGTCAAAGAGCATCATACAGGCGAGGACGGGGCCTGCTGACCGGGAGTGCTTACTGTGCCGGGAAGAAGCCGAGAAGCGTGGATACTATGGCGAACTGCCACACACGGGACTCCATAAACATCACTTCGTGTATGGGAGATTCGGAGCATTTAGGAAGGCGGCGGAGCATTATGGGCTGTGGGCGTATGTATGTGAAACTAGACATCACGAACATGGACCGGAAGCGCCTCATGTAAATAAAGAGGTGGACATGCACCTGAAAAGAATTGCACAGAGAGCATTTGAAGAACGATATGATCATGAGCTGTGGATGAAAGAATTTGGGAAGAACTATCTGGAGGGAGAAGATGACTAGGGCAGAGAGACGGCGCCAGGAGCGAGAGACCGGCAGCAGGGCTGTATATCAGTACACGCTGGCTCAGATCGAAGCAATCAAGCGGCAGGCGGTCGCAGATAAGAAAAAGGAGCTCAAGGCAGAGATCACGGAAGAAATAAATGAGCACATTCAGAAGGAATGGAAAAAGCGAGAAGAGCTACTGGAAGGAGGAACAGAGAGCGAGATCATGGAGAAGGTCATGTGCCTTCTCCTGGCGACCTCTGTTAATGTCTTGGTACAGAAATTTCGCTGGAAGCCGGTGGATGAAGGAAGCGATAAAAGGTCCAGCCTTATCCGATTTTCGGATGCAGTTCTTGGGGAGGTGAACAGGATCCTGGCGGACGAACAGGAAGACATACGCACATATGCAGATAAAGTGTATGAAACATGTGGAATTCGCTACGAGATACAGAGTGATGCAAATTAAGATTTGGAGAAGGTATAGAAAATGACAGGACGAGGAAAAGCAATACTTAGCAAGGCACATCAGCAAGGGTGGCTTGATGGATTTGATTTATCAATATTTATCCAAGACATAACGATATCTGAAGGCGGATATGTCATCGATACTGGAAATTGGGAGAATGTAAACGCCGAAGTGGCGTTGCGATTGGCCGAGAAAATAAAAAGGCATCCGATTCTTTGGAAGCTTTTCTTTGTGATTGCGTAAAAGATAATTTGGAGGAAAAAATGTCACAGGAAGAAAAATATAAGCTGGCGTTATTTGCAGTTGTCCGTAACAGTAAGGTGATGCCTGCCGGTGTTAAGCTTGGAAAAAGTATGCATGAAATAAATACAATGACCGTTGCAGTTATGGCAAATATTATGGAGTCATGTGATTTTGAAAGGCTGAAAGAATCATATGAGTCTGTGCAAAACTGAAAGTTAAGATTTCTATGAGGTGCATAAGGAAAAGTATGAAAATTTGTAAGGTGAAACCGGATTACTCATCCTGTTCTGCTTGTGTGGATATTCAGAAAATGTACAATGTGGTTGATGATTGCAGTAAATGTAAATCAAATACTGATACTTATGAATTATTGCAAATCGGAACTGGTTTTTGGAGCGGTGACTATGCAATAGTTCAAAAGGATGGAGCGATACGGAAAGTATCGCTGAGCAGAGTATACGATGTTAAGGAAATTAAAATCAAGGTAAATAAAGTAGATTGCTGTGAAAATTGTGGGAATAAGGATTACTTTGTGAGTGGAGAACTTGGCATATCACGTCACCGTATTCGATTGTGTAAAGAATGCTTTAAAGATTTGAGTGATTCATTTAATTCAGCATTAGAAAATGAAAATAAAGATTTGGAGAAGTGAAGGATGGATATTATTTATGACGTAATATTAAAAAGACATGGTCACGATACTCGACCAGATGTATGCGTCTTTTATGACGATGATAGAGAAGTGGCTATCAAGAAGATGGCGGAATACGACAGAAAGAATGGATTTACTGTTAGCGATAAAGATGGGAAGTTTTCAATCGCCACTATTATTCTGCGAGAGAGAATATCCACGGGGAAAGTCATTAGTGAAACCCCATATCACAAGATATTTAATACTGTAACAGGAAAAAGACTGACCCAAACTGAAATTTGATTAAGGAGAACGGGATGAAAGTGAAGATTGAGCCGAGAAAGGCTACTGATCGAGGCGGCTACTACTGCATGCCATTGTACACCAATATCCAGCATGGGAAGCCTGGATGGAGAATCACACAGTGTCCGGAGTGTGGGGAGAAATGCTGGAGGATCCCACTGGCAGAGATCGCAGAGGAGCAGGGAGCCCGTGGATTGTGCACGATGTGCGCACTTAAGAAAGGAGTAGGGGCATGAGGACGAAGAATGAACATAGAGCGCTTAAAAATCTTGTGCATAGGAAACGAGAAGGTGAGTATGAGGCCATGATTGCGGATTCTAGCCCTAAAAGCTGGAGCGCTGCGCACCCGGCGTATGCGGGTATGAATATGGGGTCGAGGCATAGAGAGGGAGGTGAGACTGATGGACAAGGAGATACTGAAACAGTACATAGATGCTTGCGAGCAGGTACGGGAGGCGAAGGCAGCGCTTCTGAAGATAAAGAAAAGCCGGAAGAGGGTTGAACAGGACCGGGTGACCGGCTCCGCGCACGAATTTCCGTATACAGCCAAGAGCTTTCACATCGAAGGCCTGGCATATCCGGCGATAAAAGACCCGGATGAGTTGGACCGGCGGGAGGCGATTCTTCGGGAACGGCTCCGGCGGGCAGAGGAGATCAAGCAGCAGGTGGATCTTTGGATGCTTACAATTCCCCAGAGAATGCAGAGAATCATCCGGTATAAGATCTTTGAGGATATGACATGGACCGAGGTTGCTGCCCGTATGGGACGAAATGCAACTGAGCTGAGCGTGAAGAAAGAGTATCAGAGATTCATGGAAAAATAAGTTTGTCACGAATGTCACACATGTCACGGTTGAAAATGTTATAGTGTAACCTGAAGCCAAAGGCATACAGCCCGGCGGCTTCCTACATCTTCTTTTTCCATAAAGTGCTTGACCCAATACAGTACTAGGTGGTCGGTTCGTATTCCGACCGCCGAATACCAGGACATCTCCCGGGGCGGAAGGGAGCATGAGCCGCGAGTTCGATCCTCGGTGTCCTGTTTGTCTAGAAAGAATTATAAACCAGTTGGACGGCGGAAACGCTATCCAGAGAGCACCTGTCTTTCGGCAGGTGTTTTTCTTTGTCCATTGACATGCGGCGCGCACGCCACCAGATGGCAGACCTCCTTTAAGGGCTGCAATCGGCAGTCCTTTATGGTGACGGCGGGATCGCATTAAAAAGCGAGGTGAGTCCGGATGACAAAAAAACAGAAGATCTTTGCGGATGAGTATCTGATCGATCTGAATGCCACCCGGGCTTACAAGGTCGCTTACCCAAGAGTAAAGAATGATGAGGTTGCAAGGGCGAATGGAAGCAGATTGCTAACAAATGCTAACGTTGCAGCCTACATTGAAAAACGCATGAAGGATCGGCAGGAGCGGACTGAGATCACACAGGATATGGTTGTCCGGGAACTGGCGGCGATTGCGTTTGCTAGGCTGACGGACTACGTTTATGTTGAAGGCGGGAAAGTTGAAATCCAGGATACCAGCTCTTTGACGGAATATCAGGTCAAGGCACTTGCGGGAATCAAGCAGGGAAAGAATGGAATAGAGGTAAAACTGAATGATAAGTTGAAGGCAGCAGAACTCCTGGGCCGACACCTGGGAATGTTCAAGGATAAGGTAGAGGTATCGGGATCCCTAGAGGCAGAGAAGTCGAAACTGGATGATCTGCTGAAACAGATACGGGGTGATGGATAGTGAGCACAGAACGCCTTGTGTTGTCGGAAAAATATAAAGCGTTTCTCAGGTGTGACGCACCGGTAGAATTTTTGGAGGGAACAACAGCAGCAGGAAAGACAACAGTGGGCCTGTTCAAGTTCATGCTGCGGGTAGCAGCATCCCCGAAGAAATTACATATCCTTGCAGCAAAAGATACCGGAACCGCGGAGAAGAACATTATCAACAAGGACCTGGGGATCATTGATGATTTCGGGAGCCTGGCGGTCTACAACGGCAATGGAACAAAAGACGATAAGATCCCACATATCCTTTTCCATGCCCCCGGCGGTGACAAGATCATTTATGTCATGGGATACGGGGATAAGAAAAAGTGGCAAAAAGCCCTGGGTGGTCAGTACGGATGCCTGTATATCGATGAGATCAACACATCAGATATTGATTTTGTCAGAGAGGCAGCGATGCGGTGCGACTACTTCATGGCAACGCTGAACCCAGACGACCCGTCACTTGATGTGTATAAAGAGTATATTAACTGCAGCCGTCCGCTTCCAGAGTGGGAGGCAGAGACACCGCAGGAGATCAGAGATGAATTGAAGGAAGAACCAAAGCCTGGATGGGTCCATTGGTTCTTTTCTTTTACCCATAATTTAGGTTTGCCGAAGGAAAAGCTGGATAAGATCTTGGCGAACACGCCGAAGGGGACGAAGATCTGGAAAAACAAGATCCAAGGCCTTCGAGGAAAAGCAACAGGACTTGTGTTTGTGAACTTCGATCGGAAGCAACACGTGGTAACAGAGGCGTGGATCCGGCAGCAGATGAAAGCCGGAAAACTTGTGTGGAAGAAGTTCACAGCCGGAGTAGATACCGCCTACTCGACAAAATCTCCGGATACGATCGCCATGATCTTCCAGGGAATCACAGAAGATAGACGACTGATCACCCTGGAGGAACGTGTCTACAATAACGCTGATCTGGAGAAACCGATCGCACCGAGTGACACGGCCGTAAAGTTGATCAGCTTCCTGGAACAGTGCCGTGAGAAGTGGGGACTAGCGAGAGATGTCTTTGTAGATAACGCCGATCAGGCGACACTCACGGAGTTAAAGAAGTATAAGCGGCTCCATAGCTGTCTGTATAATTTCTGGGATGCATACAAGAAACTGACGATCTTGGATCGTATCAAGTTGCAGCTCGGATGGATTCAGCAGGGATGCTATCTGGTGCGGGATGCTTGCACGGAGCATCTGGCAGAGCTTGATAAATACAGCTGGAAAGAAGACAAGGATGAGCCGGAGGACCGGAACGACCATACGATCAACGCGAACCAGTATTCCTGGATCCCATACAGGAACCTGATTGGATTTGAGGAGAATGTGAAATGAGGTTTTTTGAGAAGATGAGTGATAACATTCGCAGAGGTGTACGGAGCTGGCTCAAGATCCAGCCGGCAACTCCGTATAATATTCAGATTGATGAGATGATGGATTTCGAGACGAACGCAATCAGGAACCGGATCTGGTATAGGGGAGATGGAAATGAGCTGGAACAGCTGTATGGACATCTCACGGAATATGCAGATAAATATAAATTTTGGGCGTCCAAGTGTACGCCGGGCATGGAGATGCGTAAGATTCACACAGGGCTTCCTCAGCTGATTATCAGAGTGCTGACAGCAATTGTTTTAGCTGATATGAATGACTTTGAATTTGACAGTGATAAGATCGGAACACTTTGGGAATCCATTGAAAAAAAGAATAAATTCCGGAAAAAGATGGAGAAAGCTTTGAAAGAGATCCTGTATATCGGTGACGGTGCTTTCAAGGTGACCATTGATACGGCGATCAGTGAATATCCGATTTTGGAATGGTATCCAGGAGACCGGATAGAGATCATTAAGCGGCGGGATCAGATCCGTGAAGTTATCTTTAAGACCCCTTATTATAGCAAGGGACGACAGTATGTGCTCAATGAGCGTTACGGCTATGGGTATATAACAAATGAACTGTATTTGGATGAACAGCTAGTGGATCTCAAAGTGTTGGATGTGACAAAGGATCTGAAGGATTATACATTCGATAAAGAAGTGATCCTGGCTGTGCCGATTCATGTATATGAGTCAACGAAGTATGAGGGCAGAGGCGGATCGATGTTTGATGGAAAGCTGGATGCCTTTGATGCGTTTGATGAAGTGTGGTCTCAGTGGATGGATGCGCTTCGTGCAGGCAGGGCCAAGACGTATATCCCGGAGTCGCTGGTTCCAAGAGACCCAAGGACGGGAGAGACGATCCGGGCAAATTCGTTTGACTGCAGGTATTTTGCCGCAGACAATGATATGTCTGAAAAGGCAGAGAACAAAGTTCAGACGGATCAGCCTAATATTCCCCATGACAGCTACACGGCATCTTACATCACGGCACTGGATCTCTGTCTGCAGGGAATCATCAGCCCAAGTACACTGGGAATCGATACGAAAAAGCTGGATAATGCGGATGCACAGAGAGAAAAGGAGAAGACAACACTTTATACCAGAAATGCGATTGTGGAAGCTTTGCAGGAGACATTGCCGGAGGTGGTCAGCGCCGCGGTCAATGCGTACAACATTCTCATGGGGCAGCCAATCGAAGAAGTGAAGGTAGATATACCGTTTGGAGAATATGCAAACCCATCTTTCGAAAGCCAGGTTGAAACAATGGCGAAGGCAAGGCCGGGAGCGCCATTGATGAGCGTTGAGGCAGCAGTGGAAGAATTGTACGGAGATTCCCGTGATGATGAGTGGAAGAAAGAGGAAGTAAGCCGCTTGAAGGCGGAGCAGGGGATTGTAGAAATGGAAGAACCGGGAGTCAATATGGCTGCCGGTTCTTTTAATGTAAATCTGGGAGGCAATGGAAATGAAGGTAAAAATCATGAACCGAATGTACCGGATGAGCCAGGAGGAGTACCAGGGACTTCTGAAGGTGGCGAGTGATCAGGTTCCGTTCGGGGTATATGCAGTCGAGAAAGATGGATATGCTGAGCTGAGAAATGATAAATGTCGAAGCGTGACCGAACTGAAAGCACTCATCCGCGGTTTTAAGTCTCAGGGATTCCGGGTGCTGGCAAACAGGCAGGTGAATGCGAATGGCGGAGAAAAGCGAGTATGACATTACAGAGGCTTTCCGGAAGATCGAAGCGGAACTGATCGACTCCATGATGCGTAACATGGACCGACACAGGGCGGAAGAAGACCAAGAAGGATATGAGTGGTCCATGTGGCAGACCGAGCAACTGAAAGCTCTGGAGAAATACAAGAAGGAGAATCAGAGGCGGTATTCCAAACAGTTCAAGAATATCAATGCGCATATCGAGGCACTGATCCAGGAGGCAAGAGCGCGTGGAAACATGAACCAGGAGATCCGGATCCTGAAAGCAATCAAGAATGGATTCCAGGGAGCAAAGAAAGTCACACGCGGGGCGGCAGGAGAGTTTTTCAAGCTTAATGATAGAAAACTCGATACACTGATAAAAGCGACGGTATCGGACATGGAGAAGGCTGAGACGGCGATTCTGAGGAAAGCAAACGATGACTACCGGAAGGCGATTTACAGCGCACAGGTATACGCGAACACCGGGGCAGGAACCTACGAAAAAGCTGTGGACATGGCAACTAGGGACATGCTCTCCCGGGGGCTGAGCTGTGTTACATTCTCGAATGGTGCCCAGCATACGTTGAAGGATTACGCAGACATGGCGATCCGTACCGCCAGTAAGCGGGCATACCTTCAGGGCGAAGGTGAAAAACGGCAGGAATGGGGAATCACGACCGTCATTCTGGCAAAGAGAGGCGGGAACCCATGCCCAAAGTGCCTTCCGTTCGTGGGAAAGGTCCTGATCGATGATGTGTGGAGCGGCGGACGGTCAGACGGCGTGGATCCGGAGACGGGGAAGCGCTATCCGCTGATGAGCTATGCTATCGCTCATGGTTTGTACCATCCGCGGTGCAAAGATAGCCACACAACTTACTTCCCGGGAATCTCAACAGCAGATGACACTTGGACAGAAAAAGAACTGGAAGAAGTGGGACTAAAGAACCGGGAAGAGGCTCAGGAGCAATATGCAAAACGCCAGGAGGAAAAGTACAGCCGATTGGCGCGGTACTCCTTAGATGCAGAAAACCGGAAGAAGTACACAGAGAAAACGCAGGAGTGGCAAGCAATTCATTCTCAATTTGAGAGCAAAGCTTCAGGAAGTTTAGGGACGCCGGACGACATCACTACTGAGTGGACGACGAAGGGCAACAGACTTGGTGAAGTTACAGATCTGCTGGAATATGCAACAGGCAAGGAGAGATACAAGGTAGACGGAAAGCAGGTGCTCCTGGATTATTCGGAGCATGAAAAGCGAGTCGCCGAAAGAATCGCACGGTTGTACGGAAAGCGCGTTCAGATGATACCAAGAGTTACATATCCACAGGGAATTTCGACACCGGATTTCAGGATAGATGGAATCGAATGGGATCTTAAGACGGTAAGCACCGCAGGAAAGAATGTTTTCTATAACGCGGTGAAGAAGAAAAAACGCCAGGCGAACTGCTTTATTTTTGATGTGACAGAGTGCCCGCTGGATATGAGCGAGATAAAGAAACAAATCAATGACCTGTTCCGATCAACGCACCTCACGTTTATAGACAAGGTGGGGCTGTACAAAGACGGAAAAATGATAGGAATCTATGAAAGAAAAAAATAAGAACTATTCGGCTGTACAATCCGCAAGGATTATGGGTACTGTGAATAGCTCTTATTTCTTTATAAGTATTTTACACCGCCGACAAGGACTTTTCAAGTAAAAAATCCGAGTTGCACCGGTGCAACAAAATATCAGGAGGATATCAAAAATGAAAAAGAAAATGATGGCACTGTTTATGACCTTAAGTGTGGCAGCAGGGACAGCTGGTTGTTCGACATCGACAGCAGCCACGGTGAACTATAATTTATCCAAAGATGCAAATGAATTTAATGTTTACCGTAAAATTACCGTTACAAATGCCAGGACTGATACGATTATGCTTCAGGCAGAAGGATATATGTCGCTTGGCAATAACAGCTCGAATGAACTGGTAGTAACGATTAAAACGGGTGAAGATCAGTATTACAAAGACTACATTTATCTGAATGATTGGACCTGCTATGTGATGGAACAGACAGAACCGAAAACGACGGATAAATACCACTATGAGTTGGTAATTTATCCGGAGAGACTGATCCCGGATATCGAAATTAAGTAGTACGCAGAAATGCGTATTATTTTTATGCCCAAACGCGAGCATGGCATTAAACTCTGCGCGGCCGGCGACACCGATGAAAATGGATGATAGGGAGACACCCTCAAAACGGAAAGGAGAAACCAGATGAAAAAGAACAGATTTTCCATGAACTTACAGCTTTTCGCAGATCCAGCAGGTGGAACAGGAGAAGGAGGTGCAGGAGGCACTGGAACCGGTCAGCAGGATCCGGCAGCAGGAACTGGACAGGGAGCTGGTCAGCAGGGCGTTAAAACACCGGAAGTCGATTATGACAGAATCCAGCAGATGCTCAATGGAACATTGGCGGCGAAGGAAGAGACAGCGCTGAAGGCTTATTTCAAGCAGCAGGGACTTTCTCAGCAGGAGGTAGAGCAGGCAATCGCGACATTCAAGGCGGAGAAAGAGAAGAATCAGCCGAATGTAGGGGCGATGCAGGCTCAGGTAGCGCAGGCTCAGGCAGCGGCACAGCAGGCCCAGATCCAGAGTATGGCAACGATGACTGCGGTCGAACTGGGACTGGATGCCAAAGCGATTCCGTATGTACTGAAAATGGCAGACTTCAGCCAGGTGATGGGTCAGGATGGGAAAATCAATGATGAGGCGATGAAAACAGCACTCAACAAAGTGCTGGAAGATGTGCCGGCACTGAAACCCCAGGTAACCGGAACTACCGGATTTGTTCAGGTAGGGGCGGCAAGTGGAACCGCAGGTGCAGGACAGTCTCAGCAGGCAACACAGACACAGCAGACGGGCGTTCCGGCGAAGCGCTGGAATCGTTTCAACAATTAAGAAAGGATAAGGTGAATATATGCCGAATTTAAACTATGCGCAGGTATGGGAACCGGAGCTTTTAGAAATCCTCATGCAGGGAACATTAACTTCCCCGTTCGTAACTACAAATGTTAAATGGCTGGATGCAAAAACCTTCCATTTCACACAGATGTCTACTTCTGGATACAAGAATCACAACCGTAATGGCGGCTGGAACAAAGGCAGCTATGCACAGAAAGATGTTCCGTACACAGTAACTCATGATCGAGATGTTTCTTTCCTGGTAGATAGAGCGGATGTGGACGAGACAAACGCAACAGCATCGATCAACAATATTTCCAAGACCTTTGAGAAGACATGGGTCGTTCCGGAGACAGATGCGTTGTTCTTCTCCAAGGTTGCGCAGGCAGCACAGAAAACAGACGGATATCATTCCGAAACTGCGACAGCAACATATACCAAGGCGAAAGTATTTGGAATGCTGAAGGACATCCTTGCAAAAGGAAAACTTCGCAGATACAAGGCGAATGGAACTCTGATAATGTATGTGTGCAGCACTATCATGGATGCCCTTGAGCAGTCTACAGAGTTCACCAGAAAGATCGAAATGACACAGATTGCAGAGGGTGGACTGGGAATCGAAACCCGTGTAACAGAGATCGATGGCGTGCCGATCATGGAAGTTGTGGACGATGAACGCTTTTATGATGCATTTGACTGGGAACCGGAGAACGGTGGTTTTGCACCACTCAAAAAGGTTACAGACGGTACTCCGGTAACAGGAGCTCACAAGATCAATGTACTGGTAGCATGCGGACAGACCTGTAAAACAGTCCCGAAGATCTCCAGCATCTATTATTTCGCGCCTGGAGCCCACACAGAGGGCGATGGATATCTGTATCAGAACCGCTCTCTGTCTGATACCTTTGTATTCCCGAACGGCAAAGATGGAAAGATCGACAGTGTATACGTTGATGTAGATACTACAGAGTATACAGGAGCCTGATCGGAGGTGGTCCTATGGCATACGAACCGTATGTGACAAAGGAATACTACCAGACCGAATATGGCGGGGAGACCGTGCCGGAGGAGAAGCTGACAAAAGCCCTCCGGCAGGCGTCCCGTCACATTGATTCCCTGACCTACAATCGGATCGTAGGCCAGGGATTTTATAATTTGACAGAGTTTCAGCAGGAAGTTATCCGCGAAGTCATATGCCAGCAGGCAGATTTCGAGACGGAGAACGCAGATGAGATCGACACGATTCTTCAGAGCTACACGATCAACGGCGTGACCTCTCAGTTTGGAAGTTCCTGGAATGTGTTTACAGATAAGGGAGTAGCCATGAAGCGCGATGTGTACGCTCTGTTGTGTCAGACGGGGCTGTGCTGCCGGTTAGCGAGGTGAGACGATGAAATACCCATGTTTGGTACCGAAACGGCTGTGCAAGACACCTGTGCACGTCCATCTGGAATCTGAGGAGCTCAATAACCTCGGAGAACCGAAGCATCTGTTCGATGCGGATTTGATGTGCAACTTCCAGGACCGTGCGAAGACGATCCTGACAGCTGAGAAGAAGCTGGTGCAGATCACGGGAAGCGCACTGTTCCCGGGGGACATCGCCCCGGATATGCCGACATTAAGCGGCGGGACACTGACGGTATTTGGAGAGGAGCGCCGGATCGAACAGGGATGCAAGAACAGGAACCCGGATGGAACGGTGAACTTTTGCAGTCTGGAGGTGGTCTGATGGAAGTGAGATCAACGGTAAAGTTAAACTGGCCGCGGATCCGGCAGCTGTCGGAGGCGGCGGTGACGGCGTTGGAGCAGACAGCAGAGGCATTGCACACGGAAGTTGTGCAAGCACAGGTCATGCCGTTCGACACAGGACACTTGGAAGAGGATGCGACGTTCATAGATTACAGTGAGTCTGCGAATGGAAAGGTGTCTATCGTTTCCAGTACGCCGTATGCGCGCCGTCTCTACTATCATCCGGAATATCACTTCCAGAAGTACGAGAACCCGTTTGCAGGTGGAAAGTGGTTTGCTCCGTGGCTTCCGGGAGGTGCTAACGCAGATTTCGCACAAAACGCCTTCAAGAGACTTTATAAGAAAGCAGGTGGTGTCTGATGCTGACAATACCGGAAATCCGGGAATGGATCGCAACCCTGGGAATCGCGGAAGATGAGAACGTCTATATCGGCAAGCTGGACAATAAGAAACAGAAGTCGGTCGGCATATACGGCCGTGAATCCAGCGGTCCGCCGCATACCGCACTGGGCGGTCTGGAACATACGACCTATGATACCAGACCGATCTCCCTGCTGGTACATTGGACTAAGAGCAAGGGAGAGAGCGAAAAGGCGGCATATGGATTATTTAACAAGTTAAGAGAGATAACCAGTCTGACCATCGGGGAGACTCCGATCCGGTATCTCTGCCTGATGGTGCCTGAACCTCAGGACGTGGGGACGGATGACAGCGGAATATATGAGTATGTGATCTGGCTGGATCTTATCTATCAGAGAAAGTGAGGACGAAAAAATGGATGGTACAGCAGGAAAAGTGTACCCGGTACACAACAATATTTTTAAATTCGGCACCAAAGGGCTGGAGAGCCAGGACGAAAACATGGCGATGCCGTCAGACCTTGAGAACTTCTCCCCGTCCATTGATGGCACGGTGGAAGAGTGGTATGCAATGGATGCAGCCGGTTGGGCGAAAGCCGCAATGACCGGAAAAAAACTGAGCTTTAACTTTAAAGGCAAGAGATCCGTGGGAGATGCAGGAAACGATTATATTGCAGGACTTGCATGGAAGTTCGGGCAGGACGTTATGACAAAATTCGAATGGACAATGGTCTCCGGTGCGAAGCTTTCCGGCATCGTGGTCATCAACGTCACGACCCCGGGAGGCGGAGATACTACAAATCTGGATACGTTGGAGTTTGAGTCGGTATTCTATGGAAAACCGACATTCACGGCGGCGGCAACATTATAAGGAGGAGTGAAGATGGCAAAAGTAGTAGATATTACAAGTAAGCTGGAATTTGATGGAAACCCGAAGCTGAAGATCAAGGATAAGGAGATCGAGTTGAACGCGGATGCGCCGACCATGTTAAAGGTCATGAACTTGGTGGGGGACGATCCGACGCCGAAAGAGGTCATCACACTGTATAATCTCGTGTTCCCTGAGGAATCCAGAAAAGTACGGGATGACATGAAACTGAAT
>ENA-UEQP01002367-UEQP01002367.1-human-gut-metagenome-genome-assembly--contig:-NODE-2367-length-14403-cov-8.710806_pt1 | contig 14403 bp, 13 predicted proteins | sample MGYA00242951_ERZ507951 | MGnify/ENA primary metagenome ERZ507951 (study PRJEB26167, sample SAMN06115539) | human gut metagenome | host: Homo sapiens | place: China:Shanxi | collected 2015-11-18...
TCCCGTGGATCTCTGGATCCGGTAGATCTGATCTAACATCTCTGATGGCCGCAGATTTCTCTCCAGTCCATCCAATGTAGAAGCACAAAAACGGCACCCCATACGGCATCCCACCTGAGAGGAGATGCATACCGAGTTGCCGTGTTTATATTTCATCAGAACACTCTCAATAATATGTCCGTCCGGAAGCCCAAACAGATAGTTTCTGGTTCCATCGATCTGGGAAATCCGCACATCCACGATCTACAGGGTGATCAGCGGATACCGTTATTTCAACTGATCCCGCAGTCTTTTTGACAGATTAGTCATATCATCAAAAGAAGCCACCAGTTTTTCATGGACCCACTGATAGATCTGCTTGGCCCGGAATGCCGGAAGCCCCAGTTCTTTTAACTGGGCTATCAATTCTTCCAGATTCAATGATTTGATATCGATTCTTTCCATTACTTTCTTTCCTTTACTGCCAAACCGTGCGTATCAAATCCTTCGACCTTTGCAAATCTGTAAGCGTAATCTCTTACATTTTCAAAACCGTCTTTTGACGCATAGCCTACTGATGAACGCTTTAAGAAGTCTTGAACACTTACTGATGAATAAGTCTTTGCAAAACCGCCTGTCGGCAAGATTGCGTTAGGACCTAAAACGAAGTTACAAAGTGTTACAGGTGTGTAATCGCCAAGAAGAATTTCACCTGCATTCTTAATCTTAGTCATTACATTAAATGGATCTTTAGTTACAATCTCAAGATGTTCTGATGCTATATCGTTGGCAACTGAAACAGCTTCATTGATATCGTCTACAAGAAGAATATAACCATAGTTATCAAGTGATTTAGATATAATCTCACTTCTTGATAGTTCCTTTAAGAAGCCGTCTATCTCAGCAGATACTTTATTGGCAAGCTCACTGCTTGTTGTAATAAGGATTGCTGATGCCATCTCATCGTGTTCAGCCTGAGATAAAAGATCTGCGGCTACATATCTTGGGTTAGCTGTCTCATCAGCAATTACAAGAATTTCACTAGGACCTGCAACAGAGTCTATACTTACATAACCAAACACAGCTTTTTTAGCAAGGGCAACATAGATATTACCCGGACCACATATTTTATCAACTTTTGGAATAGACTCTGTACCATAAGCCATAGCTGCAATTGCCTGAGCACCGCCTGCCTTGTATACAACATCAACGCCAGCCTCATTAGCTGCTACAAGTGTTGTAGGATATACCTTCCCTTCGTGGTCTGGAGGTGTACACATAATAATCTGTTCAACACCTGCTACTTTAGCAGGTACTACGTTCATAAGAACTGATGATGGATAAGCAGCTTTTCCGCCAGGTACATATACACCAGCTCTTGCTAATGGAGTTACTTTCTGTCCAAGAATAGTTCCGTCCGGCTTAGAGTCAAACCAGCTGTACTGCTTCTGCTTTTCGTGGTATTCCTTAATATTCTTAAGAGATTTTCTTATTACATCAACTAAAGCTGGGTCAACCTTTGTGTAAGCTTCCTCAATCTCATCTTTAGTTACAACGATATTAGAAGCATTAATGTCAGCCTTATCAAAGTCTTTAGTATACTTAAAAAGAGCCTCGTCTTTGTTAGTTCTTACATTTAAAAGAATATCATTAACGGCTGCTTCAAACTTTCCGTAGCTGTTAGGACTTCTTTTTAATAAATCCTCAAGGATATTATTCTTAGTTTCATCTGTTAATTTAACTATTCTCATATAGTCCTCCATCCCATTCGTTGAATGTATATTTTATTATTTAATATAAACAATTATTTGTTCTCAAGGTAATTCTTTATATCATTAATAAGCTTTGTAATTCTTTCGTTTTCCATTTTCATACTTACCTGGTTAACAACAATACGTGCTGATAATGGGCATACTTCTTCAAGAACTTCAAGACCATTTTCCCTAAGTGTTGCACCAGTCTCTACAATATCAACAATAACTTCTGAAAGCCCTACAATAGGTGCCAGCTCAACCGAACCGTTAAGCTTTATGATTTCTACTGTCTGGTGCTTCTTGTTATAGAAATAGTCTTTGGCAATATTAGGATACTTGGAAGCAACTCTTATAAGTTCGTGGTGCTGTAATTTCTCCCTGGCTGAGGCTGGACCACATACACACATTTTACATTGCCCGATTTTAAGGTCATATACTTCATATAATGAACGTCCCTCCTCAAGCAGTGTATCCTTGCCTACAATACCAATATCAGCCGCACCATATTCTACATATGTTGGAACATCTGAAGGCTTTGCAAGGAAAAATCTTATACCTAACTCTTCATTAGTGAATATTAACTTTCTTGTGTTCTCGTCTTTCATCTCATCACAAGTTACACCGATATGTTCAAATATCTCAAGTGCTTTTTTAGCTAAACGGCCTTTAGCCAGTGCAATAGTTATGTATCTCATACTAATCTCCATTCTTGTTCTTTATAGAGCAGATTAAATCTGTGCATGTTAAATATAAACAACATCTGAAAGCTGTGAAGCCTTTGCATATTCAATATACTGGCTTTCAGACTTATTATTATTCTTTCTTACGTATCCTTGTCCAGTTTAGTCCAAGGGTGTATATACGTATGTCTGTTCTTCGTGACGAGAACAACAAGCCTTATGATTATCGGATAACGGATGCTAATCAGATCAGTTCCCATTTCTTTGGCAAACCTTTGGAACAATATGTAGGTGTGTTGGCTTCGGATTTGTTTTCCGATTATTCAGAGAAAATGGATTTTATCTTTGGAGTGCTTGATAGTAAGTCTTATAAAGAGAAGGATGAGTATTTCCCTCAAACAGGATTATACACTCATTGGATTGTGTATTCACCGGAGAAAGATGAGGTGGTAGGATTGTTCACGGATTCAACCGAGGCTGTAGAAGCAAATCGTGCGTTAGACCGTAGTGAGAAACTTTTCAAAAATATTTTTGCTAATATTCCGGCAGGAGTGGAAATTTATGATAAGGATGGATATCTGCTTGATCTGAACAATAAGAATCTGGAAATATTCGGAATTGCCAATAAGGAGGATGTAATAGGCATTAATATATTTGAGAACCCGAACCTCCCGCAGAATATTCGTGACCGTATACGAAATGAGGATTTAGTGGACTTCCGGCTTAATTACTCTTTCGAGCAAATCGATGGATATTATAGTACCATGCGTTCTGATGGGATAGAGTTATATTCGAAAGTAACCAAACTGTATGATAGAGAGGGTGAGTTTATCGGGTATATTCTGATTAGTATTGACAATACGGAACGTATTGATGCAATGAACCGTATTCGTGACTTTGAGAATTTCTTCTTGATGATATCTGATTATGCAAAGGTTGGTTATGCAAAATTAAATATTCTGAACCGAAAGGGATATGCCATCAAGCAATGGTATAAGAATATGGGAGAAGAGGAAGATATTGCATTAAGTGATGTAGTGGGAGTTTATCGTAAAATGCATCCGGAAGACCGTGAACGTCTGCTTGATTTTTATAAAGAGGTCAAAGTCGGGAAAAGAAAACATTTTCAAGGAGAAATGCGTATTCTTCGTCCCGGAACGGACAATGAGTGGAACTGGGTAAATACGAATGTGATGGTAACCCAATATAAACCGGAAGAGGGTGAAATTGAAATCATTGGCATCAATTACGATATAACGAAACTGAAAGAGACGGAGGCTGAGCTGATTCATGCACGTGATAAGGCGGAGATGATGGATCGTCTGAAAAGTGCTTTCCTTGCCAATATGAGCCATGAAATCCGCACGCCTCTGAATGCTATCGTAGGCTTCTCCGATTTATTGGTGGAAACTGCGGATATAGAAGAACGGAGAGAGTATATGAAGATCGTGCGGGAAAATAATGATTTGCTGTTACAGTTGATATCGGATATTCTCGACCTTTCCAAAATTGAGGCAGGGACATTTGAATTCTCGCATGGAGATGTGGATGTGAATCTGCTGTGTGAAGATCTGGTCCGTTCTATGCAGATGAAAACGAAAGAGAATGTTAAGTTAGTATTCGAACCGAATTTTTCTATTTGCCATATTACTAGTGACCGTAACCGTATATATCAGGTGATATCCAATTTTGTGAACAACGCGATTAAGTTTACTTCAGAGGGCAGTATCCGTGTGGGATATGTGCTGAAAGATGAAGGATTGGAATTCTATGTTCAGGATACGGGGATAGGAATAGAGAAGGAACAATTGCCGCATATCTTTGAGCGTTTTGTAAAGCTTAATTCTTTTGTGCATGGCACTGGATTAGGACTTTCTATTTGCCAAAGTATTGTGGAACAATTAGGTGGACGTATTGGCGTTGACTCCGAAAAAGGTAAGGGATCGCGTTTTTGGTTTACGATACCTGGAATGGTCATGACGGAAGAAAGTCTTCAGTAAAAGACAACAAAGATAAACAAAAGAGCGTATGTCACTTCAAGGTGACATACGCTCTTTTGTTTAGATTCCAAATGCCAGTTTGTCGATAGACTGGTATACAACGCTTGCGATACCTAGTCCGATGATGCCCAGCGTGCAGAGTGCCAGTCCCCACTTTGTGCATCGGTCACTGCGGAAAGTCGGAATCGGGTTTTCGGACGGGGTGATATACATCGCTTTCACGATCAGCAGGTAGTAATACAGTGAAATTACTGTATTGACCAATGCTATAAACACCAACAAATGAAAACCTGCATCGAAGGCTGCCATGAAGATAAAGAACTTGGAGAAGAATCCGGCAAATGGAGGAATGCCTGCTAATGAGAACAAAGAAAGGGTCATCAGGAGGGCGATCTTCGGATTCGTTTTATAAAGTCCCGCATAATCTTCGAGGGTGAACTTCTGGCTGCGCAATGCCACAATAGTGATTACGGCAAATACACCGAGATTGGCGGCTGCATACACAAGTACATAATATACTAGGGCTGTCATTCCCTGTGCCGTGCCACCGATTACACCAAGCATGATATATCCTGCCTGCGAGATACTGGAGAATGCCATCAGACGTTTCAGGTTCTGTTGGCGGATAGCGAATATATTAGCGATAGTGATGGAAGCTATCGTTACCCAATAGAGCACTTCCTGCCAATCATTTATCATAGGAGCAAATACCTTGATGAGGATAGTCAGCAATACAAATGCTGCCGATCCTTTGGATACAACACTCAGGTAAGCGGTGACCGTACTCGGGGCTCCTTCGTAAACGTCTGCCGTCCAAAGATGGAACGGAACGAGTGATAACTTGAATGCCATACCCGTAAAGAAGAATACAAAAGCCATAATCTGTAACGGGTTTCCGTCAATATGGGCGGGAAGGTCATCGAAATACAAGGTTCCGGCAGAACCGTAAATCATAGACAAACCGAACAACAGCAATGCGCTGGAGAAGAGTGCGGTAAGAATATACTTGGCTCCTGCTTCGGCGGAGTTGTGACGGTATTTATCGAAGGCAATCAAAGCCGCCATGGGAACGGAAGCAGTCTCCAGTCCGATGAAGAACATCAGGAAGTGTCCGGCGGAAATCATGAGATACATACCGAACAGAGTAGAGAGAGTGAGTACATAGAACTCTCCTTGCTTGAATGAAGTGTCTTCACGCTTCATCCATTCGTGCGCCATCAGAAAGACGATTAATGTACCTACGTTCAGGATTGACTTAATGACTGTATGCATGGGCACATAGTGGTACATACCTCCGAAAATGTCGGCTGCGGTACTCGGTATCAGGTTGATAGCCGTATGGATAGCCATCAGAATGACGGGAAACATTGTATTCAGTCGTGCCTTTCCATCGTTCTTGTGCGCATCCGGGCTCATGAAGAGGTCGGCTAGAAACAGTAGCAACAGAACTACTACGAGCGACAGCTCTTCTCGCATATGTAGAAATTGTGAATAATCCATCTTTATCAATTAAATTAGAGATTAAAAATTAAAGAGCTAGGGTATCAGTTGTGAGACAACGGGCAATACACTTTCACCAATCATGTGGCTTACCCAGAAAGGAGCCATACCCAGTCCGGCTACACAAACGATGAGGCAGATAACGGCTACACGCTCGTCCCAAGTTGCATCGGTCAGTTCGAGGTGATGCTTGTTGGTACAGGTCCCGTACAGAATCTTACCTACCAGACGCAAGATATAGACTGCTGTAATCACGATGGAGGAGCAGGCTATAATGGTCAGTGTGCGGTGGAATACATCATTGTTTTGGAAAGATCCGACAAAGATGGTCATCTCGGCAATAAAACCGCTCAATCCCGGCAGACCGAGATTGGCAAGGCCGGCAATGACATAACATACACTCAGGAAAGGCATGATCTTCATTAAACCGGCAAGCTCGCGTACGTCACGGGTGTGGGTACGTCCGTAAATCATACCGATAAGCGCAAAGAACAATGCTGTCATCAGTCCGTGCGACAACATTTGGAGGATAGCGCCTGTGGCTGCTGTCTGGTTCAGCATAAGGATTGCGAAAAGAACTAATCCACAATGGGATACGGAAGAGTATGCGTTGATATATTTCAAGTCAGTCTGTACACAAGCGGAGAAAGCTCCGTAAACGACAGAGATACCGGTCAGTATCAGGAATATCCAGGAAAGTTCGTTAGCGGCTTCCGGCATTAGATATATGGCGATACGGAAACAACCATAACCTCCTAATTTCATCAGCACTCCGGCATGAAGCATGGAAACTGCTGTCGGGGCGGAGGCATGACCGTCGGGACTCCATGTGTGGAAGGGGAAAAGAGCGCCCAGCACACCGAAACCGAGAAATGTCAGCGGGAACCAGATACATTGTTGTGCAAAAGGTATGTTGTGCAACTGTGCGATTTCGAGAAGGTTCATGGTAGTGGCTCCTGCACCGAAATAGATTCCGAGAATACCGATCAGCAGGAAAGCGGAACCGCCCATCAGCATAAGTGTCAGCTTCATCGCTGCATATTCCTTACGTCCCGAGCCCCATACGCCAATCAGCAGATACATAGGTATCAAGGCTATTTCGTAGAACATAAACATGGTGAACAGGTCTACGGATATAAAGAATCCGAACACTCCCATTGACAACAGCGTGAACCAAAGGAAATATTCTTTGGTCAACGGTTGCAAACGCCAGGAAGCGAATGTGCCGGTAAATACGATGATGGCGGACAGTAACAGCATAGCTACCGAGATGCCGTCTACGCCTACCGAGTAGGAGATATGAAGCGGTGCGTACCATAGTGTGTCTGCACGGAAAAGCATTTCCGCCGTGTTTCCGGTGCTACGCTCTCCCAAATACATGAATGTAAGTACGACAGAGGCTATCAGAAGCGCTGATGCGCCCGTAACCATAACCCCCCGGATAGCTTTAATTCCTCGTGCCGCCCAAAGTCCGGCCAACATCAAGAGGGGGATAAGTACGAATATTGATAAGAAATTCATCTTTATGATTTACTGTTTAAAGATTTACTATTACTTGTTTAGAGAACCAGCAGCAGAATAAGTGCCAGTGCACCGCAAAGGAACACATACGCATATTGTTGTACCTGACCGCTCTGTAAGCCGCGAATCTCGTCGCTTGTCGCATTCGTCGCCCATGCCAGGAAGTCAAAGAATCCGTCTACGACATGACGGTCCCACCATGCGATAGGAGTAGAGATGCAACGGAAAATAATCTTATGCGTAATGAACTGGTATATCTCGTCAATATAGAAACGGTGATAGGCAGCCTTATGCAATCCCTTGAACTGTTTAGCCAGCGAATCGGCGACAGGCTGTTTGGCGTTCTTATACATCCAGGTCGCGATGGCAATGGAAATAATCGCGATAACAACACTTGTGATAGCCACTGATGGGTCAAGATGAATGGAGTAGGACTCACCGTTGGAACTGATAAAGTGTCCGAAAGGAATAAATCCGGCTCCACAAGTCACTGCTGCCAAAAACATCAATGGGAAAGTCATAGCCAACGGACTTTCATGGGGAGTGTGATGCGCATGAAGTTCTTTGTTCTCTTTTCCCCAGAAGATACCGTAATAAAGGCGGAACATATAAAAAGCGGTCATAGCGGCGATTACCGTCATCACCCAACCCATTACAGGGCTGTATTGGAAGCAAGCTGCCAGAATCTCATCTTTCGAGAAGAAACCCGAGAATGGGGGGATACCCGCGATGGCGAGACAAGCAATCAGGAATGTCCAATGGGTAATCGGCATATATTTGCGTAATCCGCCCATAGCCGACATCTCATTGGAGTGTACCGCATGGATAATGCTACCGGCACCGAGGAAGAGCAGCGCCTTGAACATGGCGTGCGTGAAAAGGTGGAACATGGATGCCATGTATCCCAAACCGCCTTCATGAGGATTCATTGATGTACAAACTCCTAAGGCCACCATCATAAAACCAATTTGCGAGATGGTAGAGAATGCGAGTACACGTTTGATATCCGATTGTACACAGGCTACACTTGCTGCATAAAAGGCAGTGATTGCACCTACCCAGGCAACCATGTGCAACGTATTCGGAGCATATTCGATGAAGAGCGGAAACATACGTGCCACCAGATAGACTCCGGCAACTACCATCGTAGCCGCATGAATCAAGGCGCTGACAGGAGTAGGACCTTCCATTGCATCCGGCAACCAGATATGTAGCGGGAACATCGCACTCTTTCCGGCACCACCTACGAACATTAATCCGAGAGCTAATGGAAGCATGGCCGCTCCGCCGCTAACCAGCGATACCGTATCCGGAGTAAAACCGAACGTTCCTCCGTAATATCCGTAAATCAGGATACCGATGAGGAACCCTAAGTCTGCAAAACGAGTGACAATAAACGCTTTCTTGGAGGCGGAGATTGCAGCAGGTTTTGTATAGTAGAATCCGATTAATAGATAAGAGCTTACGCCCACTAACTCCCAGAAAAGATACATCTGGAAAATGTTTGTAGCTACTACCAATCCCAGCATTGACATGGTGAACAGGGAAAGGAAAGCGTAATAACGTTGAAAACCGATCTCGCCTTTCATGTAACCGAAGGAGTAGATGTGTACCATCAGTGACACGGTGGAGATGACAATCAGCATCATTACGGATATAGGATCGAGCAGAATGCCCAAATCGAAATGTAACGTCTCTGTAAAAGGTAGCCACGTGAAATTATAAGGTATCAATGTGGCAAATGTTCCGTCTTCCAGTCGTGGGGCTGAGAAATATTGGAAAGCAGTCACGTAAGACAGTACTGCTACCGCTCCCAGTACCGACGTACCGATGGCGCCTGCCGTCCGGTGTGACATCCATTTTCCCCCGATTCCCAATAGGAGAAAGGAGAAAAAAGGAAGAAGGAGTATTAGAATTGTTAGTTCCATACAGTTTATTTTAATTACTTGAGTTATTATTACTTATACTTACCATTTCAAGTCGTCCAGATTGCGTACCTGGATGCTTCGGAGGTTACGGTAAATGTTAATCATAATCGCGATGGCTATTGCGGTTTCCGCAGCCGAGATGGCGATGGAAAACAATGCAAAGAAATAGCCCTCCATTCCTCCCGGAAAGAGAAAACGGTTGAACACGGCGAAGTTGATATCTGTAGCGTTTAGCATCAACTCTACGGAAATCAGGATAGCCAGCGTGTTGCGGCGGGTAAAGAATCCATAGATTCCTGCAAACATCATGATGGTAGAGACCACCAGATAATATTCCATGTGTATCATATCAGTGATTCGTTTTTTAGTGATTAATGATTAACGTTTGCGGGCGATCATGATTCCACCGATGATACAGGCCAGCAATAAGATACTGACTGCTTCGAAAGGCAGTACATAACCGTACTTGTCGCTACTCAGCAAAGCGTGTCCGATCGTATGGATGTTTATCTCCTGCGGGGCAAGATTGGCTGTCTGCATGAAGTTGTGCTTCAGCGTGATGAACAGGATTATCGCCAGACCGGCAATCATTGTAAAGAGTCCTGCCAGGAACCTGCTTCGTTTCAGCCTTTCGGCACGGTCACCCTCTCCACTGGTCAGCAGGATGGAGAATACATAAAGCACAACGATACCACCGGCGTAAACCATAATCTGGACAGAGCCCAGAAAGGTGTAGCCCAGCAAGAAGTAGATACCCGCCGTGCCGAAAAGCACGAAGAGCAGGTAAGTAGCCGAGCGGACAATACGTTGGGTAGTCACCGTCATGATGGACATAGCAATAATAAATGCTGCCAAAAAGTAGAATACTACTGTTTCAAGTGTTGATCCCATATCTATACTTCTTTTTTCTTTTCTATTACTTTACTACCGGGACGGTTCAGTTGCAAGACGAGCTTCGTCCGGTCGAATACCGCGTGTTCGAAGTTCTGGTCGAACGTGATGGCATCATGCGGACACGCATTCACACAAAGTTGGCAGAAGATGCAAGATCCTAAGTCATATTCGTATTTTGCCAGGATTTTCTTCTTTTTGCCGTCTTCCGTTTCGATTGTTTCGCCGGTCACTTTGATAGTGTCATTCGGACAAGCCATCTGGCACAATCCACAAGCTACGCAGCGATGTTCATTATTCTCATTGTGGGGCATGTTCAGTGTTCCGCGGAACCGGTCAAACATTTTCAGTTCCTTGCGGTTCTCGGGATATTGCTCGGTCACTTTCTTGCGGAAGTACACCTTGATACTGGTTTTCATACCCGTTGCCAGTGTACTGATGCCATGCACCAGACCACCTAAGTACGTATATTTTTTATCTTTATATTCCATAATCTAATCAAAAGTGGAGGCCGAAGGCTACGCAACATGCCATTAATAATAGGTTTACCATAGAGATAGGAACCAGATATTTCCATTCCAGATTCAGAATCTGGTCGATACGCAAACGTGGGAAAGTCCATTTGATCCACATCAGCAGGAATACTACAAAGAATGCCTTACCGAAGAACCAGATGAAACCGGGAATGTAATCCATCACGGCATTGAATCCATCCAGCCCGACAATGTGCAACGGCATCCATCCTCCTAAAAAGATAGTGGCGGCAACGCTGGCTACGATAAACAGATTCAGGTATTCCGCCAAGTAGAAGAAACCGAAACCCATACCGGAATATTCGGTGTGGTATCCGGCTGTCAGCTCACTTTCCGCTTCGGGAAGGTCGAACGGACCACGGTTACATTCAGCGTTTCCGGCAATCAGGTAGATGATAAAGGCAATCACGGCAGGAATATGTCCTTTGAAGATAAACCATCCGTTGGCTTGTCCTTCCACAATCTCAGAGAATTGCATGGTTCCCATCAGTACTACCATCGTCATGATACTCATGCCGACGGAAAGTTCATAACTGATAATTTGCGCTCCGCTTCGCATGGCGCCAATCAGAGAGAACTTATTGTTACTACCCCATCCGGCGAGCAAAATACCGACCACACCGATACTGGAAGCAGCCAGCAGGAAGAATACACCTACATTGAAATTCAGAATCGCCGCTCCCTTGTTGAAAGGAATGCAGGCGAAAGTGAGGAATGAAGCGATAATTACCATAAATGGAGCAAGGTTGTAGAGGAAATGATCGGCGCCTTTCGGCATGAAGATTTCCTTTGTCAGCATTTTCAGCACGTCGCATACCACTTGGATAGAACCCCATTTACCGACACGGTTCGGACCGAGACGGCATTGGAAGAAACCGCAAACCTTACGTTCCATGTAGATTAGGATGATGGCGAGGATGGCGTACAATGCAACAAGGCACACACCGACAGCCACACATTCTATAAAGATGGCCAATCCTTCCGGCATGACGGAGAGGAGTAGCTCATGTATCCAGTTTGTTACTATACTAAAGTCGAACATTTTTTAGTGTTTTAGTGGTTAGTGATTACCGGTCTATATCCGGAACTACGTAGTCTATTGTTCCGCCAATAGCGATCAAATCGGCTATCTTGGCTCCCCGACAGATCGTGTCTATCGCTGCAACAAGCGGCAAACCGGTAGAACGGTAGTGGAGACGATAAGGGGTTTTGTCACCTTGGCTTTCGAGGAATACGCCGAACTCACCGCGACTTCCTTCCACAGCGGCATAATAACTTCCTTCAGGAACGCGGATGATGGGTTTCATCTTTTCCTGATAAGGCCCTTCGGGAATATTGTCTATCAATTGCTCGATGATATTCAGGCTTTCCATGATTTCGTCCATACGTACCAGATAACGGGCAAAACAGTCGCCTTCCGTATAAATGATTTCCTTGAAATCCACTTTGTCATATACACCGTATGGCATTCGTTTGCGTACATCGCAGGCCCATCCTGAAGCGCGGCCCGTACCTCCCGTACAACCAAAAGAAATCGCATCTTCACGACTCAATACACCGACACCTTTCATACGACTTTGTGCAATGATATTGCCTGTAAATATATCGTGGTATTCGTGGATAACTCCTCTTAAATAAGGAATGAACTCCTTTACTCGTTTGACGAAGTTAGGATGAAGGTCAGCCTGTACACCGCCAATCGTATTGTAGTTCATAATCAAACGTCCGCCACAAGTCTCTTCAAGGATATCAAGGATCTTTTCGCGGTCGCGGAATCCATAAAAGAAAGCTGTCAAGGCTCCTAAGTCCATAGCCAGACAGGAGTAGAATAACAAGTGAGAATCAATACGTTGCAATTCGTCCATGATCGTGCGGATATATTGCACACGTTCACTTACTTCGATACCCATTGCTTTCTCAATACACATACATAATGCGTGGCGATTCTGATGCGCACCCAGATAGTCAAGACGGTCTGTTAAGGCCAGTGTTTGCGGATAAGTGAGGCTTTCATTCATCTTTTCGATACCCCGATGGATATAACCGCAGTTGGCGTCAATCTTACGGATGATCTCACCTTCTAGTGAAACACGGAAACGCATAACACCATGTGTAGCAGGGTGCTGCGGACCGATGTTGACCACATATTCTTCTTCCCCGAAAAGTCTGGTTTCTTTGTTTTTAATTGTTCCGTCAGGGTTCAGCTCGATTTCTTGAGTTGTATCGAACGTCTCCTCATTGGTCATGCAGAGCGGGTTGTCTTTTTCTGGATCATTGTCTTTGCGCATCGGATGACCTACCCAGTCATTGCGCAGGTAAAGACGGCGCATATCAGGATGACCTATAAAGGTGATACCATAGTAATCGAAAACTTCCCGTTCATAGAAGTCGGCTATTTTCCATATATCGCTGACAGACGAGATTTCCGGTTGTTCGCGGTTTGTTGTCGCAGTTTTCAGTGCTATTCGTTCGCCCGTAACGGTAGATTCCAAATGATAGACTACGCCTAATCCACGGAGCTTCTCCGGAGCGTCTTTCTCATCTGCCACTCCCCAGTCCATACCGGTAAGGCTTTCGAGAAAGTCCATCTGCTTCTCATTTCGCAAGCGCAACATCTCGTCGTGTAATGCTGCAGGGGCTATAAATTGTATTTCTTGCATAAATCCTTTTTAATACCTTATTCTTCATTATTTAAATAGTCCGGCTTCTTCTCTTTTCTGTTCACTCCACCAAAGAATCGTTCTATTTTCACTTTGCGTTGCAATTGCATCATGCCATAATAGAAAGCTTCGGGACGTGGCGGGCATCCGGGAATGTATACATCGACCGGGAGAATCTTGTCTACTCCATTCACCACATGATAGGATTTCTTGAAAGGACCTCCGCTAACAGCGCATCCGCCTACAGCAATTACATACTTCGGATCGGGCATTTGATCGTACAGTCGTTTCAATACCGGAGCCATCTTATTAGTGATTGTTCCACATACCATAATCATATCAGCCTGGCGCGGACTGGCACGGGCTACTTCAAACCCGAAGCGGGCCATGTCATAACGGGCGGCACCCAGTGCCATAAATTCGATACCGCAACAACTGGTTGCAAAAGTAAGCGGCCACAGTGAATTGCTGCGTCCCCAGTTGATGAAGTCGTCAAGAACTCCGAGAGCGACGTTTGCCCCTCCGGCATTGAGCTCTTTGACCAACTTTTCCAATGATTCATTGTCAATGAACTCCTCATAAGGAATTGATTTTATTTTTGGCTTTTTGGTTATTTCCATTCCAAAGCTCCTTTCCTCCAGGCATACGCAAGGCCCAGAACTAAGATAATAAAGAAGAAGAGAATACTAACAAGTCCCTGCGGGCCTAAATCTTGCATGACCACTGCCCATGGAAACAGAAAAGCTGTTTCAACGTCGAACATCAGGAACAGGATGGCAAACAGGTAATAGCCCACACGGAACTGCATCCATGATTTACCACGTGTCGGGATACCGCATTCGTAAGCTTCGAATTTTTGTGCGTTGTACGAACGGGGAGAGATAGCGCGTGAAAGAGCTATCACCACACCGACAAAAGCAAGCGCTGTCAGTAAAACAACAACTAAAAATGTAAAAT
>ENA-UEQP01002375-UEQP01002375.1-human-gut-metagenome-genome-assembly--contig:-NODE-2375-length-14357-cov-3.732913_pt1 | contig 14357 bp, 19 predicted proteins | sample MGYA00242951_ERZ507951 | MGnify/ENA primary metagenome ERZ507951 (study PRJEB26167, sample SAMN06115539) | human gut metagenome | host: Homo sapiens | place: China:Shanxi | collected 2015-11-18...
AGTGACTTATATTATTTAGGTATAATATAGTACAAAACATGACAATATAGGCATAAATGGTACAAAGCCAAATGTTAATGGTAAATATGGTACAAAGTTGAAAAGAAGCTGAAAAAGCTTCTTTTCTTATTTTAACATAAATACTACTTTATTTCCATTTAAAAGGGGCTGTCGCACTAACGTGCGGCAGCTCATTTCATATTCCCAACACAAAGGGTCTGTCGCATACCTCGGGATAACTGCTGTAGTGTACGACTGGTTCCGGCGCCAGATACGGACACCACAAGAACCAATCGTATACAACACGATCAGCGACACGATCACATCCACAGCGCGTGACCTGCGCGATCCGGGTACCTGGGCCGGCATGGCGGTGCTGGTGGGAATCGTATTCGGACTTGCCTGGCTGTGTGGTATCTTCCAAAAAAGAGAATAAGATGTCTTGCGAATTGCGCCCCGGTCATCGTACCGGGGCATTTTTATGTCAAAAATATGACCAAAAAGTGTTATCCGCAAAAAAGGCAGAAAAGGAAACGTGCGACATACTGAAGGCAGTTCATAAGAAAGGAGGGGCTACATGTTAAGGGCAACACACCTGTCGGTCGGAGTAGCGGCGGCGTTAGCGGTCCTGCAGCCGGATAACCTTTTTGAATGCCTGGCAGTCACGGGGATCGCAGCAGTCGGTTCCGTGATCAGCGATATTGACGCGGATCAGTCAAAAGTAAGACGGGAAGCAGACCTTATGTTAGGCATCGGGGCTGCCGTTCTGGCCGCTGTGATGATCGCACAGACCAGGTTCCACGTCGACCTGACCAAATACTTAAGCGGGAACCAGACCCTATCGGAACGCAGTGTGACAACGGGTGTATTCATTATCTTATGCGTGATCGGAAAGATGACGCCGCACCGGTCATTTATGCATTCCCTGGCTGCCGGAGTGATTTTCACCATGGTCAGTCACATACACCATGTTCTCCAAATAGGCGGCACTGGCATTCATGATCGCATTTATGACACATATCCTGCTGGACCTGCCAAACTGTAAGGGGATCCAGCTTTTCTGGCCGATCCCGGGGCATCATTGTTTCAAACTTTGCGCCTCCAATGGATGGGTCAACCGGATTTTATGCCTGGCTGGAACGGTCATGGCTATTAACCTGTTTACCGGCTTTGCCGGGATCAGTATTTTCAACTGGATTATTAAAAAATAATAAGGAGAAAACGATGGGCCACAAAGAATGTATGTATCACGACAACGATGCGCTCTTATACGCAGTCGCAAAGTTAGGAGAACATGATGTCATCCTGTCTGCAAGAGAAACAGAAATGTATGACGAATACTTAGGATACGCAAAAAACGGGGATAAGGAACTTTCCATCGACGTGGATTCTGCGGAAAACGAGCCGTACTCTATCGTATACGGCGGTCTGATGTTCGCGGATGGAACGTTTGATGATATCAAGGATACTGTTGAGAGCTTAAAGGGAAATGCACTGCTTGATCTTGACAGAGATAAGGACGAGCTCGCGGCATCCTGTTATGACGATATCGCATTCTTCCCGGAACACAAGAGGGCTGACAATTACATCCCATTTGCAGCTCTGATGCACACGACGCACCCATTCGACAATGAGGACGTTTCTGTAACAATGTTTCCTTGCTACAGGAACCTCTATGTCTGGGAGTGCATGGTGAATCGGAAGTTCCTGCTTGCCTGCAGAAAGAAAGTCGCGGTGGGAGAGAACGTCACGCCTAAGAATTGGAAAGATCAGATCAACAAGAATGAGCTTATCGTAGCATACAATATTTCAGGCATTTATACAGGCCAGGTAGAGGACAATTAACCCAGACCCAGTCATGATGTTAAGCCAGAAAGCTCCAGGGGCAAAGCCCAGAGATAGGCTGATATCCATTGCCCGCCGGCAAAAAGCAGGCAGGATTACAACAACATGCACACAAACATACATACCGAAAAAGGAGAAACGGTTATGTTTATCAAAAATTCATTGCCACATAATCACAGAAAAAATACACGCGCCCGTTCGGTTCGAATCGTACAGACGATGCCAGTAATTTCCTCGTGTCTGAACATCTCTGTGTCGGGCATGGAGCATTAAGGAATGACAACGCTTTCGTGATCGGAGGACCGGGGACCGGATTCGGAACAGCGATCGTGAGACCAAACCTTTTGCAGGCATACGGATCCTATATCGTGAGAGATTCCGATGTGACACTGGCGCTGACCGGAACGTTTTTAAAAAACAAGGGATACCGTGTCCGTATTTTTGACCCGGAGCATCCGGCGGATTCCCATCATTATAATCCGTTCCACTACATTAAAACAACCGCAGATGCAACATCCGTAACGAGTTTCTTAACCGGTCACAGGCAAAAAGACAACGCAGACCCATTTTTCGAGCTTATGAAGCGACGGATCTTAGAATCCATCATCCTGTATCTTGTCTACCATAAGCCGGAAACAGACCGGAATTTCCGCACAGTTTCTCGCCTATTGGACAGCCTTACAGAAGAAAACGGGGAACTGGCAGGGGCGATAACCGCACTGAAAGAAACGGATCCGGACGACCCATGTGTGGGCTGGTACGTTGATTTCACCAGATTTGACCAGCATATCCGGATGGAAGTGATCGAGGATGCAAGAGCCGACCTGATGCCATTCTGTTCCTTACACATGCAGGCCCTGACCGCAGATGATGATCTGGACTTGGAGCTCATGGGAGATACCAGATGCGCACTGTTCCTGCCGGGCGACCGGTCCACAGAGACGCACCCAATCCTGTCCCTTCTGATCATGCAGGCATGCGATACCCTGTTCCGCCACTCCGAGGCGCAGCATCGAATCCCCTTAGCTGTCCCGGTGCAGATGTTCCTTGCCGATTTTGGGAAGATGGCACCACTTCCCAACTGGTACCGGAGACTGACCGTTATGAAAAAATATGGTATTTCCTGCGTCATGTGCGTAGATTCCATGGAGGAAATGAGGCGTGCTTACCCGCTCGACTGGGAGTCTACCATAGGAAGCTGCGCCATGGAGATCTACCTGGGTTTCCACGACGTTACAAAACTCTGGGATTTAGGTTCCATTCTTGCTTTGTCGCAGAGACAACATTACAATAGGAGTATTAAACCGGGAATCCGAACTGATGAGCCGGATGGTGGAGCGGATTGACGGTGCACAGAACAACTTGCCCAGTTATTGCGCCGCGGGTCACTTTGAGGTGGCACCCTGTGTGATTCTGGATGAGCACATCCGGATTCCCGAAATGCTGATTATGAGCACTGTGGCGATGGATAGGATTACGGAAATTGACGAGGACTATGCGGAAATCATTCGACAGTGTGCCGAAGTGGACCAAGGCGTTAACAGTGATAGTGGGAGTGCCCTTACTGAATCAGGCCATAAGGCGATTTTTGCGTTTTTCTTTACAGAAACGGATTTTCCCGGTATAATGCAGGCAGAGTATCTTAAGAAGGGAACACCTGCATGAATAACACTGACTATGATCAGACCCGGCCTTTGGCAGAACAGGTTGCCGAGCGGCTGAAGGAATACATCCTGAAAAGGAAACTGAAAAGCGGCGATAAGCTGCCTACGGAAGCAAAGCTGTCCGTTGAAATGAACGTTGCACGCAGCACGGTTCGGGAGGCAATCAAACGGCTGGAATCCCAGAATATCCTGACAGTTCGGCACGGCGCGGGATCCTTTGTCGCTGACAACACCGGCCTGACGGAGGATCCTCTTGGGCTTGCCTTTTTCGAGGACAAATGGAAGCTGACGGAGGATCTTCTGGAAATCCGCACCATTATCGAGCCTGCCATAGCAGAGCTGGCGGCACGGAACGCAACTGCGGAGGATATTGCGGAACTGGACCGGCTTTACACAATCATGGAAAAACACATCCTAAACGGTGAGGACTATCTGAAGGAAGATATCCAGTTTCACAAGGCAATCTCCAAGGCCAGCGGTAATCTGGTGGTTCCGAACCTGACACCGATTATTACCACGGCGGTTCAGCTTTTTACAGAGGAAACCCACCGGAAGCTGCTGCAGGAGACTTTGGAGACCCACAGGGCTGTCCTGGAAGCAATCCGAAACCGTGACAGCGTTTCCGCAAAGGATGCCATGGTTTTGCACCTGAGCTACAACCGAAACTACTTTCGGCAAATGATGCGGGAACGGGCCGGTCTTCCGGTTCTGGCTCCCACGGTGCCATCCTGGGTGCTGGAACTGGATGAACTGAAAAAACCGGAAGAATAACTCTGCCGCCGGGGACTGACAGAAGCTGTCAGTCCCCGGCGGCTTATCATTATTTGTATTAGGGAATTACCACTCTGCGACGCTGCCATCTTTGTGGCGCCAGACCGGGTTCTTCCACTCGTGGGGAGTCTTGTTCTCCTCAAGAACCAGTGCCTTATTGACTTCCACACCAAGGCCGGGCTTGACGGGCAGGGCGACGCGGCCGTCCACGAAGGCAAAGTCTTCCTGATTGGTCACATAGTCCAGCACACTCTTGCCAACGTTGTAATGGATACCGATGCTCTGCTCCTGGATGACGGCGTTATAGCTGGTGGCGTCCACATTCAGGCAGCTGGACAGGGCGATGGGGCCGAGGGGGCAATGGGGCGCCAGAGCCACATCGTAAGCCTCTGCCATGGAGGCAATCTTCTTCACCTCGGTCAAGCCGCCTGCATGGCTCAGATCCGGCTGGATAATATCCACGCCGCCAGCCTGAAGCAGACGCTTGAAGTCATACTTGGTAAACAGACGCTCGCCGGTAGCGATGGGAATGTTGCATGCGGCGGCGATCTCCTTAAAGACCTCCATGTTCTCGCACAGAACGGGCTCCTCGATAAACATGGGATCGAACTCCTCCAACTTCTTGGCGAGAACCTTAGCCATAGGCTTGTGGACACGGCCGTGGAAATCGATGGCAATGCCAAAGTATTTACCGCAGCTTTCCCGAATCGCGGCTACACGCTCTAGCACAGCGTCGAGCTTATCATAAGTATCGAGCATCTGCAGCTCTTCCGTAGCGTTCATTTTAACTGCGGTAAAGCCGGCGTTTTTCCTTTCGAGAGCCGCGGCACCCACGTCGCTGGGACGGTCACCGCCGACCCAACTGTACACTCTCATATTATCCCGGCAGGCGCCGCCCATCAGCTGATACACGGGGGTACCAAAGAATTTGCCCTTGATGTCCCACAGTGCCTGGTCGATGCCGGAAATGGCGCTCATCAGAACGCCGCCGCCCCGGTAGAAGCCGGCACGGTACAGAACGGCGGAGAAATCCTCGATGCGCATGGGATCCTTGCCGATAAGATAGGGCTTCATCTCCTGGACGCAGGCCAGGACGGTTGCGCAGTGGCCTTCCAGAACAGGCTCGCCCCAGCCGGTGATTCCTTCGTCGGTGACGATCTCAACAAAGCCCCAGCGCGGACGGACGGTATAAGTGTTGACCTCGATGATCTTCATATTTGCTTCCTCCTGTATTTTTGCGTGAATTATGCATGAATGCGCGCGACCATATCACTGACATAGGCAACGCAGGCTTCCCAGTCATTCGCAGCCACCGCTTCTTTGGGCATCAGGCTGCTGGCAAGGCCGACACTGATGCACCCGGCATCGAAAAAGTCCCGGATATTCGCGGGAGAGACACCGCCAATGGCCATGTAGTTGGTGTTATCAAAAGGTCCCTTCAGATCCTTGACATAGTGCCGGGGCATACTGCCGGCAGGGAAAAGCTTCATGGTGCTGAAGCCGAATTCCAGACAGGTGGCTACGTCCACAGGGGTCAGGACACCGGGCAGCAGCATAATGTCGTTGCTGGCGCAGTATTCCAGGACGCTCAGGGGCGTGCCGGGGGTCAGAAGAAACTGGGCACCGGCATCCAGTGCTGCCCGACACCGATCCACTGTAATGGCGGTACCGGCGCCGACGGTGCACCGGTCCCCGAAATGGTTACGCAGCATGGTGATCTGTTCCAGCGCATGGGGGCTGTTCAGCGCCACCTCAAAGAAAGGGGCGCCGCCTCGAACGGCAGCTTCGGCGTAATCGATGGTCTTCTCCAGCGGAACGTTTCGAAGAATGGCAAGAAGCGGGTGTTTGGAAACGAGAGAATAGGCATCCATAATACATATCTCCTTTATTCTATTATCTATATGTTACGCTGCCGCCAGTCAAGGCAGCCTCCATTTGTACGGCATCGGGATACCCCTCAACATCCCCGGGGGTTTGGGTGGCAAGTGCACCGCAAACAGCGCCCATGCGTCCGGCGGTCACAACATCTTTGCCCTGCAGGATTCCCGCCAAGAACCCGGCGTTGAAACCGTCCCCTGCGCCAATGGGCTCCACAGGCTTGCAGGGGAAGGGCGGCAGCTTTTCCCGCAGGTCAGCATCCGCAACCAAGGCGCCGTTGCCGCCGTCCTTGATCGCGGCATATTTCGCCTTGCCCTGCGTGAACAGGGTGTCAAAGATGGCATCGGGCTCCCGGATCCCAAACAGCGCCTCCGCTTCGTCCAGACCCAGAAGCACGATTTCACAGTCCAAGGTTATAGAGCGGATCAACGGTGCATAATCAACGTCCTTCCAGAGCTTTCTGCGAATATTGGGATCGAAGCTCACCATTGCGCCGTTTTGTCTGGCAAGTTGAATGGCTGCCAGCGCCGTTTCCTTGCAGCTCTGGCTCAGCACCGGCGTGATACCGGACAGATGCAGAACACGGATCCCGGAAAAAAACTGAGGATCCAGATCCTCTGGGGTCATATGGCTGGCGGCGCTGTTTTCCCGGTAATAGAATACTTTGGTTTCCCCCACGCCGGTTTCCTTGAACATTATCCCCGTCCTGTGCTGGGAATCGAAGATTACATGGGAGCAATCCACGCCCTCGGCACGAAGCTGGTTGCGGATGAAGACACCGAATTCGTCCTGACCCAAACGGCTGAGCCACGCGGCTTCGATGCCCAGCTTGGTAAGGCCCACGGCAACGTTGCTCTCTGCCCCGGCGGTGCGGATCCCATAGCCGTTGACATAGCGAAGGGGACCCTGTGCATTGGGGGTAAAGGCTGCCATTGTCTCTCCGATGGTGAGTAGCTGCGGCATTGATGTTCCTCCTTTGAATCCAGATGAGTGCTTCCGGCCTGTATGACGGCGCGCAGCGATCTGAAACAGCGCCGAAAATAGGCGGAAGCTGAAATGTTGTCGGACAATTTCGCAAAAGAGAAGCCACAAAATCCAACAAAACGTGAAAAAAGCTGAAACACACGGAATTCTGCTGCTTCTCGGAAGATTTCAGAGTGATTATAAACGATGGAGTAAACGAATGCAATATATCTGCAAAATATTTGTTGAAATGCACAGAAATTTGGAACTAAATTGTGACATTGTACCAAAATTTTGCTATTGGAGATAAATTTGCTCAAATTAATTAGTTGACAGATTCGTTAATATTTGGTAAATTTTTAGATGAGCATGTTGTCGGACAACTTTTAGTCCACACAGCATGAAAATGTAAGAGTTTGGAGCAAAGAAGCAAACACTGAGAGAAAGAGAGGAAAGTAAACATGACGGAACAGGAATTGCTGAAAAAGGCGGACAGTTTTATCGAAGAAAACATCGAAGGCATTATAAAGGATATTAAGGCGATTGTGGATATTCCCAGCGTAAAAGGTCCGGCAGAGGAAGGTGCACCTTTTGGTAAAGAGGTCAGAAGAGCCCTGGACGAGGCCCTGAAGATTGGAAAGCGTATGGGTTTTGAGACAGTCAATTGTGAGGATTATCTGGGATATGCCCAGTTGAACGGAAAGAGTGAAAAATATATCGGTACCATTGCTCATCTGGATGTGGTTCCGGCAGGTAACGGCTGGAATACCGATCCTTATGATATGGTGGTAAAAGACGGGTACCTGATGGGAAGAGGTGTGATTGATAACAAGGGGCCTCTGATCCTTACCTTCTATCTGGGGAAATTTTTTCAGGAACTGGGAGAGAAATTGCCCTATACGCTGCGAATGATCGCAGGCTGTAATGAAGAATGCGGTATGGAAGACGTAGAGTATTACATTCATCATTATGAAGAACCGGTATTCCTCTTCACACCGGATTCAGAGTTTCCGCTCTGCAACGGAGAAAAAGGGCGTCTTTGCGCCAACTTTACAAGCAAGCACTTTGAACAGGGGGCAATTCTGGAATTTCAAGGAGGTGTGGCCCAGAATGCCGTTCCTGATGAGGCTTTTGCGGTTGTACGCGGAGATATTGAGAAATTTCCTCCTGCAGACCGCATTCGGATTTCACAGGATGAGAGCGGAGTAAAGCTTACAGCAGAAGGAATCGGAGGACACGCTTCCCATGCGGAGGGAACCATCAACGCCATTGGTCTGATTGCAGATTACCTGATCCGTTATGATCTGGTCAGTGAAGATGAAAAAAGATATCTGAGCATGGTTTCTCTTCTGTGCGGGGATCATCTGGGACGCGGTCTTGGAATCCAGTGTGATGACGGGATTTTTCCGCCCCTGAGTATTATTGGCGGTATGATGCGTATGGAAAACGGTGTGATGAAGCAGAATTTTGATTCCCGTTATCCAACAAATACCAGTGGAGAGGAGCTTGTTGAAAAACTGGCGAAATTGGGGAAAGAATACGGAGTGGAAATCACGGATGTGGAAAACAGTGTACCGTTCTATATCGGTACGGACAAACCGGAGATCCAGGCTTGTCTGAGTGCTTATAATGATATACGTGGGATGAACGGAACACCATTTACTATGGGGGGAGGTACTTATGCTCGTCATTTTAAGAATGCGATCAGTTTTGGAACGGAGATTCCGGCAGAGCCGCTTCCTGATTTTGTAGGGAAAATTCATACTTCCGATGAGGGAATCGGTGTGGAACGTTTAAAGATGTCTTTAAAAATCTATATCCTTGCTCTTTATCGTCTGATGAAAATTGAATTCCAGTAGGTGCACTTATGAAACTGAAACGGCTGGAAAGAGTACTTGGAAAGATGGATACTATGGGGTTGGAGCAGATGGTGGTTACGGATGCGATCTCTATATTGTATCTGACCGACATATGGGTGGATTCCGAAAAGCGGTGCTGCTTGTAAATCGTCAGAAAGTGAATCAGCTGCTTCAGGAAGCAGAAAGGATCCTTCCTTAGAGATCATACTGTCTGGTATAATCAGGCTTAGTCTGCCTAAGGAAAAAATCCGGAAAGAATCAGCAAATCAGGAGATTCTTTCCGGATTTTTGCACATATAGCGTCAGATATCTTTCTTTTCGCCGGATTTTCCCAAAAGCTGCTCCCTGCTGATACAGGATTTCGGACATGCCTCCATGCAGTCGCCGCACCGGATACATTCCGGGGAATTGATGTTTTGGGTAACTTGAACGCCCATCTTGCATATCTTTTCGCACAGCCTGCAGTCAATACAGCGATCTTTGTCAAGGGTCAGTCGATACAGACTGAATCGGTTGAAGAGAGCGTAAAAAGCTCCAAGGGGGCACAGATATTTGCAGAAGGGACGATAGGTCCGGACAGAAAGAACCATAACGATCACCAATACGGTAAATTTCCATTGAAACAGGAGACCGACTGCCTGCCGCAGACCTTCGTTGGTCAGCAGGAGCGGGATTCCTGCGCCCAGTGTACCGGCAGGGCATATGTATTTGCAGAACCAGGTGGTTCCCATCCCGTACTGATTCCGAAGCAGGGCCGGCAACAGGAACACAAACAGAGCAAGTACCACATATTTTATATAACGGAGCCAGCGGTCCAGTTTTGCAGAAATCGTGATCTTTGGGCCAGGGATCCGGTACAGAAGATCCTGAAGCCACCCGAAGGGACATAAAAAACCGCATACGGCTCTGCCGAGAAAGAGTCCGAACAGCATCAGCATTCCAAGCACATAAAAGGAGAGACGGAATTTCCGGCCTCCGGCCAGGGACTGCAGGAAGCCGATGGGACATGCTCCAAGAGCTCCCGGGCAGGAGTAGCAGTTTAAGATGGGTACACAAAACATCTTTGATTTTCCTGTAAAAATATGTCCCCACTGATAACCCAGCGCATAACCGTTAAAGAATACGGCAGAAGCAAGCTGAATCCAGTTCCTTTTTGCAGATCGTTTTACTTTCTTCATAATATTTATCCTATGCCGATGCACTGAAGGCAGACAGCAACTGCTTTTTTCAGCACCTCCGCCTGTTCTCCCCTCATGATTCCATATCCGATACCGGCTGCAGACAGAATCAGGATGATGCCTCTGACTGCCCATAACCGTCTTTCCGATTCGGAACGCTCGGTTGGTTTTATCATCGAATAACCACCTTTCCCAATGAAATCTTTACTTCTTTTCCTTTACAGCAGCAAGCGCGGCTGTGATACAATCGATATATGTTTTTGCAGTATCCCTGGAAGGGGCACCTACAAGCGGATCATCTATCGGTTGACCGTTTTTGTCAATAAAGAAGGTGGTAAGGAACCCGCTCAGGTTTTTGTCCATGATCTTGTGAAGGTCTTCATTGCCTGTCAGCACCTGGAAGGTGATGCCGGTCTCCTTCAGCAGTCTTTTCGCCTCTTCTTCCTCCTCTTCGGCATCCATGCAGACAGTGATCAGATTGGAGTTCTCAGGGAGATTCCGATAAACCTTTTCCAGCTCCGGCATCTCCTCAACACAGTATTGGCACCAGGTCGTCCATACATTGACCATCGTGATATCATAGTCCTTGAAAACGTCCTGTGTCACTGTCGTTCCTTCCAGATCTGCGGTCTGGAAAGAAGAAAGGCTGAAACCGGAAGACGGCTGGCTGATGTCAGAAGAAGGCTGGGTGACGTCGGAAGAAGCAGGGGTTTCATTCTTTGATGTGCTGCATCCGTTCAGGGAACCAATCAGCAATCCCGCAATCAGACAAAGAGCTAAGGATTTTTTGTTTTTCATTATCATATATCTCATTTTGAGGAATTGGGGATTTTTTGTACAGGAGTTGGTCCTGATAGATTAAGTGATATGACGACAAATCTCTTGAAAAATAGCTAAAGAGAGGGTGATATCTATATATATTATTCACAACGTGACTTTGTACCATAATTGGCTAAATATTACGGCTTTGTACCATGTTACAAATAAAATTCATTCGACTTTGTACAATAAATTCCTAAAAATAGCATGTTTGTACCATATATAACCTAAAAACATTTTAACACAAATGAAAAAACTGTGGCCCAAAATGACAGAATAGATCTTTGTACCGTAATTACCTAAATTTTTGTACCATAATTACCTATATTGACAGGAATATTGACATTGGGGATGGAATAGAGTATGATATGGATAGATTTCCAACTATTCGTGAAAGAACAGTTTATCGAATAGTTATGGCAAAATTCCGGTCATCTACCATGTTTTCCATGAAATGAGGTTTTCTAATGAAATTACAAAGACTTTTAAGCCTGGTTCGTCAGGCTGTTGATGATTATGCTCTCATCGATGATCAGGACCACATTGCTGTCGGTGTTTCCGGCGGTAAGGACAGTCTGGCTCTTCTCTATGCGCTCCATGAACTGCAGCGCTTTTACCCGAAACATTTTACGCTTCATGCATTCACAGTCGATCTCGGATTCGGAATTCAGGATTTCAGCGGCATAAAGGCCTTTTGCAAAGGTTTTCAGGTACCGCTCACGATAATCCCCACCGAGATCGGGAAAATCGTTTTTGAGACCCGTAAAGAGTCCAATCCATGCTCTCTGTGTGCGAAAATGCGCAAAGGAGCCCTAAACCTTGAGGCAAAGGCCGCCGGATGCAATAAGATCGCTTACGCGCATCATAAGGATGATATTATTGAGACGATGCTGTTGTCTTTAATGTTCGAAGGACGTTTTTATACATTCCCGCCAAAGACATTTTTGGACCGCACAGAGCTCACCGTGATCCGGCCGCTCATGTATGTCTCTGAGGCTGATGTGATCGGATTTAAGAATAAGTATAATCTTCCTGTGTGCAAAAATCCATGCCCCGCTGATGGACATACAAAACGCGAATATGTTAAAAATTTAACCAAGCAGTTAAATAAAGATAATCCGGGAATTAAGGAACGACTGTTTCATGCGGTGACATCTGGAAATATTGAAGGCTGGAATTCTGGGAATATCGGAATGGCTGGAACATCTGAGGAGGTGGCTGATAAAACCTGTCGATCAGAGACATCTGTGAAAATGCAGAGCGATCAGACCGGTGCGGAAGAACAACTTTCCGAATCACATAATTGCCATGAAAATGACCGTGAAAGCAAGAATAAAAAGGAGGAATTCTGATGGCCACACTCTCCTACCATGAACAGAAGGATATTGAAAATATCAAGAAACTTCGGGAACTGCAGAAGGAACTCCCTTCTTTCTGTTCCGATTTTTTCCGCGGAATCGAGACAAGCACGTCCACAAGAACCAGGATTGCCTACGCATATGATCTGAAAATATTTTTTCAGTTCTTAAAGACCGCCAATCCCGGCACCTTTGACAATCCGTCCCATACTCTCACACCGTCTGATCTTGAAAAGCTGACGGTGACAGATCTGGAGGAATATATTGATTATCTGAAATGTCATCCGAGTGATACGAATGAAGATGTTATAAATACAGAACGTGGACTCATGCGGAAGGTCTCTTCTCTTCGCAGCTTTTACAGCTATTTCTTCCGAAATGAGCGGATCGAGAAGAACCCCGCCGCCCTCGTGCGCATGCCGAAGCTCCACGAAAAGGAAATTATCCGCCTGGAGATCGATGAGGTGGCAAAGCTCCTCGATGAGGTTGAGGAAGGTGATAAACTGACCGAGAAACAGAAACTTTACCATGAGCGAACAAAGGTTCGAGACCTTGCAATGATGTCACTCCTCCTCGGAACCGGTATCCGTGTTTCTGAATGCGTTGGATTAAATATCAATGATATCGACCTTGATACCTGCGGTGCCAGAGTTTACCGGAAAGGCGGAAAGGAATCCGTGATCTACTTCAGCGATGAAGTCCGCGATGTACTGGAAGACTATCTGGATGAGCGCGAAATGATCGATGCCGTCCCGGGAAATGAGGATGCCCTCTTTCTCTCCATGCAGCGGAAACGGATCAACGTACGCAGCGTGGAAAATCTCGTAAAAAAATACGCGAAACTTGTCACACCGCTGAAAAAGATCACCCCGCATAAGCTCCGCAGCACCTACGGTACAAGCCTTTACCGGGAAACCGGCGATATCTACCTCGTCGCCTCCGTCTTAGGCCATAATGATGTCAATACGACCAGAAAACATTATGCTGCCCAGGAGGAAGAACGCAGACGGTCGGCGCGGAATGTTGTAAGACTGCGTGAAAGCTAAAAAAATTTTTCGATGAAAAAGACTAATTTCGTACTTTATTTCCGTGTAAAGTGAAAACTACCGTTAATCCGCTTTGACATGACATTTGCAACTTACTATGCCAAGAAACGCGGAGAAGGCAAACCACATCGAGTAGCCATTGCTCATGTGGCCAAAAAGCTCATTAGAGTCATCTACGCATTGGAGAGGCAAGATATCGACTTTAATGCACAGAAGAACCTGTGAAACTATCACCTCCAGAATCACACGCGCTCAAATGACAGATATCTCGTTCCCTGAAACGTAAGTTTCCCAATGTCGCCTTCCGCCAGCATTCCATATTCTCTGCCAGAAACCGGCAGTTCCATCCGGTCACCGCTCTCTACCTGAAACGTGACATAGTAGCTGGTACTTGAAGTCGAATGGTAGCCATGCGTTCCAGACAGGTCACCCGCATTTGCATGGCTATGATGTGTGATATTTTCACGCTTTGCGACGATGGTTGCACTCACCGACAAACGCGGTGACTGATTGTTTTTATGCCATGTTCCGATTCCTGTCACAAACTGGAAGATGATCATGCCAAAAACCATTACGAAGATAATCGGAAACATAAACTCAAACAGCATAAACATATAGCTCACCTCTTCTTCATCTTTCGTCCAATGATTACTCTGAGCACAAAACACACGACAATCACGAAAAGCGAGGCAGCGATATACAGTAATGCTTCTGTATACCACGGTGCAGAATACGATTCGTATAGTTTCGGAAAGCGCTTATACTCATAGAAATCCATACCCGTTTTAATCACAATCACGTAGAAACTCGCATAGATAATATATTTTAATAAATCGTAGAATTTATTCATGCCATCGCCTCCGCGATATACTGTTTTGTCCTTTTGGCATCGATAAATCGGAATTTGACTTGCCTATTTTCTTAAAATCTCATGTGGAGCTTCTATTTCATTTGCCAAGGTATGCTCTGTTAATTC
>ENA-UEQP01002381-UEQP01002381.1-human-gut-metagenome-genome-assembly--contig:-NODE-2381-length-14332-cov-6.219642_pt1 | contig 14332 bp, 10 predicted proteins | sample MGYA00242951_ERZ507951 | MGnify/ENA primary metagenome ERZ507951 (study PRJEB26167, sample SAMN06115539) | human gut metagenome | host: Homo sapiens | place: China:Shanxi | collected 2015-11-18...
TTAGGCGATGTAGCAGGTGCCGCTGACAGTGTAGGTGTTGGTGTCAGTACCAGTACCCTTGAAGGTAACCACGACGTTGATCTCGAGGTTGCTGCCGTTCTTCACGGTCAGGCCGGGGACGGTCATGGTGCCAGCCAGACCGCTCATTGCAACAGAGCTGGTGAGGGTCTGCTTGTAGGTACGAGCAGCGCTGCCGTTCACAGAGATGGTGTACTCAACGGTAGCGGGGGTACCCAGCTCCCAATCGCTGATGTCAGCGCAGGTAGCGGTGGAGAACTTGATCGCACCGGTGGTACCATCAACATAAGCAGTCAGGCCATCGAAGGTGTAATCAGCCTTGGTGGCGGGCTTGCTGCCCTCATACTCGCCAGCGGTCAGGTCGCGGATCACAACGGTGGTGGCGATGCCATCCTCGATGTAAGCGCTGAACTCATAGCTGTAAGTATCCTTGCTGACCTCGTTCAGGTTCTTCAGAGCGGTCTCCAGAGCCTTGACGCCGGTCTCGAAGGAGGTGGTCTCCTTGTTGTCGTTCTTCTGGATGAACACGATGTTGGTGTCATCGTCGACGGCAACGCCCAGCTTAGCGGAGGTCGCATCGTACAGGGTGCTGCCCTTCAGGGTCAGCTTCTTGTCCAGAGCGTTATGGACAGTCTTGGTCTCGACCATCTCCAGCAGGACAGTGTCATTATCGTTGACAGCGGTCTCGATATCGCCAAAGCTGGTGATATACTCCTTCTTGACAGCACTCAGAGCGTTGGAAGCGGTATCAACAGAGATCACGTTGCCCTTGGCATCGTACTTCACCTGATACCACAGGCCCTTGACCATCTTGTTCAGCTCAGACAGAGAATCGCTCTTCTCGGTGAGGACGATCTCCTCGCCCTTGGCGTTGACGACCTTGCGGGTCCAGGTCCACTCGTCCTCGGTCTTGTCATAGCTCTCCAGCTCGACGTCCTTCTTGTGAGAGAACACCAGATTCTTGGTGGAAGCGGCGTCATCGCCCACCACGACGGCAGCGATCACATAACCGTTGTCCTTGAACAGAGTGTAAACACCATTGGAAACACCGTCGGTAGCCCAGAAGTCGGTTGCAGTAGCGTTCTTGGAGTCAACGTCCTTCTTGGCCTGAGCGGCATCCCAAGTCTTGATGCTGGCGTTCTTGACGCCGGTGGTGACGTTGTCAACGCCAGCGATCACAACATAGTTCGCATTAGCAGCCTTGGTGACCTTCTTCAGAGAAGCGGTCAGGTAGATGGAGTCGGCATTGCCGTAGACCTTGGTGAAAATGCCGGAGCCATCCAGAGAAACATGCTTCTTGTCGATCTCAATGTCGCCAGCCTGCTTCTTGCTCTGGCCGACCTTGTCGCCCTTAGCATAGGTGTCATTGATGTCCTTCAGGGTGTAGACGCCGTTCTTGTCCACAGTGTAGGTGAACCACTTGTTGATAACGGGAGAGATATCAGCGTTGTCGATGCCGTCACCCTTGGTCTTGCTGACCTCGATGACCTTAGAGGTGCCGTCCAGGAAGATGGCGTTGGCATCGGTGGTCTTGGTGGCCAGGTTGGAGGAGTTCTCGTCAGCGCCGGTGATGAACACATAGTTATCAACAGCGTCGACCTCTTCCAGACCGATCAGGTTGCCGTAGGTATCCAGATAAACGTTGTAGGTGGTGTCCTTCAGGTTGATGGTGTCGTTGTTGTTCTCACCGGTGTAAACCTTCAGAGCCTCGTTGTCATAGTAAGCAGCCTTGCTGAAGTCATACTTGGTGCCGCCAACGGTGACGTTGGAGCCCTTCTTGAAGGAAGTGATCTCGGTGTCCTTGATGGTCTCAGCGGGAACAAAGGTCTGGACCTCGCCGGCGGCCACGGTGAACAGGTAAGCGTCGTCTTCCTCAACCTTGGAAACGTCGAAGTCCTCGCCGCTGATCTTGAAGGAAACATAGCTCTTGCCGTCGTCGGCCTTGTCCATGACATGGACCTTGCCGCTCTTCTTCAGGCCGTAAACGGTGAAGTCGGCCTCGTCCTTCTTGGCGCTGTAATCGCTGTCAGCGATGCCCAGATAGGTGTTGATCTCGGTAACAACAGCTTCCTTCTCGTCGTCGTTCACGAAGACCTGAGTCAGAACGCCGGTGTCGGTGCCGGTCAGATCGTCCTTGTTGTCCTTAGCAACGTTGGGCAGGATGGCCTTGGAAGCATCGTTGCCGTCGACATAAGCAGCCACGTCATACTTGTCCATGGCGGTCTTGCCGACCTTGTTGTAGACTTCCTTGCCGGAAACACCGTTGGTGTACTCAGCAACCATCAGGCTGTAGTCCACATAGGTGCCGATGTCGGTGTTCTTGTAGGTCCACTTGTTAGCGGGACGGCCGAAATCGTCAGCAGTGGGCTCCTTCTCCAGGTTGGTGAAGTACTTCTCGGCGAACTGCATCTTATTGTCGTCCTTGATGGTCTCGGTACGGGCATTGTTCTCCATGTCCTTCGCGACCTTGTCGGTCTTAACAGTGCCGTTGGCGATCACGATGGTCTGGTTGGTGTACTCAACCATGGTGGCGTTCAGGGTGTTGAAAGCGTACAGGCAGGCTTCCTCACGGTTGACAGCCTTGACACCGTTGAACTCGCCCTTCAGGCCGTCATTCAGGCCGATGGAGATGGCCTGCTTGGCGACGTTGATGGACCAGTTGGCACCGGTGTAGCCCTCGTTGGCAGCGTCATAGCCCAGAGCGCCCAGCAGCATCTTCATGAAAGCATAGCCGGTCAGGGAGTTGGCGGGCTTGAAGGTGCCGTCAGCATAACCGGAGATGATGCCGGTCTTCTGGCAGTAAGCGATGTAGCCAGCGAAGGGATGGTTGGCAGCAACGTCCTTGTAGGGAGCGGCGTCAGCCACCAGAGCGGATGCGGCGGTGGGGCCAAGGATCAGGTTGCAGATGATCTTGGCAGCAGCGCCACGGGTCAGGGTGTTGCTGGGATTGAAGGCACCGTCGGCATAGCCGTCGATGACCTTTGCCTCGGACAGCACGTCAACAGCTTCAGCGTAGTTGATCTTGCTGCTGTCCGTGAAGTCCTTGGCACCAGCGCTGACGGTGACCAGAGACATGGTCATCACCAGAGCCAGTACCAGAGAAAGGAACTTCTTCATGGGGTTTCCTCCTTTTGAATTTCTCCCTTTGCGGGAGTTTGTTTTTGCAAGTCAGGCGTTCGCGTTCCGCCCCGATTTACATATCGTGGCTAGCCTACCCAATATCTGAATCGGGACTTCGGGCGATAACCTTCCTTGCAGGATATACTTTAGCACTGCTTTTTTCGACTGTAAATAGGTTTTGGGGTTCTGTAACAAAACCGTAATGAGAATGGTCGTTCTGCGGAAGGTTTTCGGTGAGTTGTTGCGGAAGCGTGATGTTATGGGGTATTTCCCGGCAGTCTGTAACGTTTCCCAACCAATTCCAGCTCTCCCCTGTCCACCATTCCTTTTAATATGTGTGTGGCCTGCTTGGGGTCGATTTTCAGCTGCTCCGCAAGGGCCTGACGGCCCGCTATGCCTTCTTTTTGCAGATAGGCTTGCAGAATGGGCAGGTAGTCTTTCTCCGCCACGGCGTTTCCGGCGGGATAGTAGCGGACGCCCACGCGGGTGAGCCGCCCTGCCTTGCTCAGGCGGTTCAGGTGCTCCCACGCCGTTCCGGGCGCGACATGGAGCAGAGATGCCGCCGTGTCCCGGAGGAGGTAGCCCTGTTCTTCCGCGCCCCGGAGGAGGACGTCCTCCATCTGCTTGTTGTGGGCCCAGACGGAGAGAGACCGGAGACTGAACCCCTCCAAGCCGCCCCGGATCATGGCGGTGCGGCACAGGACGGACAGGCGGGACTGGTCGATGGGGTTGCCGGTGGCGGGGGCGATGAACACGCGGTTGGTGGGGGCGTCCTTCTGCCGGGCCCGGACGTCGGACAAAAGGCGCTGTGTCCGGGCGCCCATGTCGACGTCGTGGTCGGGAAAGCGGATCAGGCCGGTTTGCAGATCGATCTGATCCCACGTCAGGGCGAGGATCTCCCCCGGCTGCATGGCTAATTTCCAACACATCCAGATGGCAAGGCCCGCGGTGGAGCTGCCCTCCTGCTGGACGATGCGCCAAAGGCTGTATTCCGTATCGTCACCTCCGGTCTGGGGGACGTCCGGCTGGGGGGCATCCTCCCATAGGGCAGCGGGAAAAATGCCCCGGAGACTGCCCACCGCCATGCCGCTGACACGGGCGGCATAGGCCCAGCCGCTGGCCTTGATCTGGCGGACGATCCAGTCCCGGCGGAGATCTTTCAGGGAGACGTCCTGCCCCTCGCTGTCCAAGGCGATCTTCGCCAGACGGGAGACGTTTTCCGGCGTCATGGGCCTTTTGCCCCGGTCCGCAATAAGGACACGGTCGGACAGCTTGCGATACCGGGCATAGCGCTCCCGCAGGCAGTCCGCCACGGAGGGCTCCAGAGGGACGGTGCGGTCCGGGAGCAGGATGCTGCCGCCGTCCAAATCCACCTGATCCCAGGTGAGTTCGTTCAGTTCCTTGCGGCTCAGGCCCTCCTGCCACGCAAGGCGGAGGATGACGCCCTCCGGGCTGTATGGGTGACGGGCGAGGATGCGGAACATAGCCGCTTCGTCCGGTTTTTTCAGTTCTTCTGCTGGCATGGATACCTCCTGTTGCGCCGAGGGAAAGTCGGCGTGAGTCTCACGTGAGTTTTGTCCGAAATCAGCCCTCCATAAAGCAGGAGAAGGCCGGGTAGTAGCGAAGGGAAATGGGCTGGCCCAAGGCGGCAGAGCGGTTTTTCAGGATCTTCAGCTCCAATTCCCGGGGGTCCTTCCGCTTTTCCTCGTCGATCTGGAATCCGGGACGGCCTGCGCCACGGGCCTGCAAACCCAGCAGCACGTCGGCGGAGTAGTCGATGCCGCCGGATTCCTTGAAGGCGTTCATGGAGACCTCAAGGTTGTAGTTCTCCCGGTTGAAGGAGGAGATGGCGAACACGGTCAGCTCGTACTGCCGGGACATTTTTTTCAGGGCGCAGACGATGCGGTCCAGGTTCTGCTTGTCGGTGAAGTGAACGTCCACCGGGGCGATGATCTGGAGGTAGTCGATGAGCACCACCGGCTTTTCGCCGGTCTCCGCGATGTGGCGGGCCACCTCGCTCTGGATGTAGTCAAGGCCGGTCTCGTGGTCCCCCTCCCGGAAGTAGATGTGTCCGGCGTAGGCGGCGTAGGCGTCCCGGGCGGCGTCCAAGTGGGCCTTTTCCTGGGTGGTGTACTGGCTCCACCGTCTGCCGTCCAGCACGCCCCGGGCGGTTTTGGCCATACGCCGCCGGGCGGAGGTGTCCAGCAGGAAGCTCTCCCGGGAGATGGAGCGGGCCATCAGCTCCCACGCCATCATTTCCAGGGAGAACACCAGCACGTCTCTCCCCTGTTGGGCCAGCTGGTCAGCCATCTGCATACAGAAGGCGGTCTTGCCCAGGGAACTGACCGCGCCGATGACGTACAGGCCGTCGTACAAGCCGCCGTCCAAGGCCTCGTCGATCTTGGGGAAGCCGGTTTTCAGCGGCGGGCGGGCGGCCTGCTTCTGGATGTAGGCGAGAAAGTCCTCCATCCGGCCTGCCGCCGAGGTCTCCTTGTAGGGGGGCGGCTGCTGTGCCGCCCAATCGGCGGCGCACTGGGCGAGGAAGCGGGCGGTCTCGTCCCGGTCATGGCAGAGGGATTCGTTGAGATCCTTGCCGTAGGGCACGGGGGGACAGCGGTAGAGCCAAGGAAATTCCGCCGTCAGCGCCGCGGCCCACGTCTCCCCTGCCGGATCGCTGTCTGTCAGCAGCAGGATGGGGGCGGGCTTGGGCAGGGTACGCAGGAGGGCCGCGGCCTTCTCCCGGTTGCCAGAGCCGTTGAGGGCGGCGGCATGATAGCCCAGTTCCTCGGCGGAGAGGGCGTCGAAGGTGCCTTCAAGGAGGAAGATGGGGCCTCCCTCCCCTGCCCCGGTCAGCAGTTCCGGCTGGAACAGCGGCGAGGGGCGTCCCTTTTCGTTGAGGTAGCGCTTTTCGGAGACGGCCCGGCGGACGCAGCGGCCGTCCTCACAAGGGAGCACCACGCAGTCATGCCTGGGATCGTAGCCTAAGCGGAAGCGGGTGACGGTGTCCGCCGACAGGCCCCGCTGGGCGAAGTAGTGGGTCTCGTTCCGGTGGGTGAAGCATTCCGAGAGATAGGAGGAAGAAATGGGTTCTTCGCTGAAAAAAGACGGGGCGCAGCCCCCAGATCCTCCCCCCTCCCCCCCGTGAGGAGCGGCCCGCTCCGCGGGACGGTTCGTTATGCGGGAAGGTTCGGTGGTGCTGAAGGAGACGGAGCGCCTTGCGGAGCCGTCCCCGTACCGTTCGCTGGCAAGGGAAAGGGCGTCCGCCGGAGAGGAAAGGTTGTTGTCTATGGCGAGGAGGTCAAAGAGGTCGTAGTCCGCACCGCAGGCGAAGCAGTGGACCTTGTTGCGCTTGGGATCGAAACCCATGGAGGGGTCCCGGTCAAGGTGGGATGGGTTCAGACAGTGAAACCGCTTGCGGGGGTCGATGCCCCGGTCATAGAGGTAGTCGATGATCCGGGGACGGAGAGAGTCGAAGGTGTCGGGCATGGAACGTCTCCTTTCTGGGTCTGATCAGGAGTATTGTAGCATACCGCCCCGGAGACCGGCGAAGCGGTCCGGGGCAGTAGTATATCTTAATATATCAATAAGGGGAAAACGGGAGAAAAAGGTGGGGTGGGAAAAAGTTAGAAAAATTGGGAATAAAAAGTTAATTGTCTCCAAAAATGTGAGTATAGAAGTGAACGAAAGTGGGAAAAATGGGAGGGGCGGAAAGGCGGGGACTGCACGGGGGGAAGTGGTTGTTTGCACGGGTCGAAGTCGGCGCTGCACGGGGGGAAGTTGGAATCGGACAGGGAGAATAGGGGGATTGTGGACGGTTTTCTCCACGGTGAGGGCGTTTTGAGGTTGTTTTTCAGGGAAAACGGCCCAAAAATGGGTTCCCTGTGGAGAAGTGGACGTCGGTTTCTGCACAATGGCCCGGAACGGGCGGTTTTTCGGAAGGGAGTTCAGACGTGGTTTCGTGCAGACCGTCCCCGTCAGTCTTCGGCCTTCGGCGCTTTTTTGTGGGAGGTCTTCCCTTTCAGCTGCTTGGCCGCCCGGGTCTTGTCCAGTTTCTGGATGTAGTCCCAGAGGGTCTGGTCGATGCCTACGTTCATGCGGCCCGCCAGAAAGGTGTTGATGTCATCGTAGTCGAAGTCCATATGGATGGAGCCGTTGGAAATGTTCTCGATCTCCTCTACCGCCTTGTTGAAGGGGCGGATGATGGCTTCGTCGTAGTTGCGGTTCTTGACCTCCTCCTTGGTGGGCAGGCCGATGTAGTGGATGATGTCGTCGATCTTGATGCGGAAGGAGCCGTTTTCGTCGATGGGGGCTTTTCTGGCCCGGTAGAACAGGTAGAAGGCCAGACGGTAGCTGTTTTCCGAGAGGTGGCCCATCCAGTCCGGGATCAGCTGGTAATACTGGGTCAGGAAGTGGCGCACGTTTTCCGCGAAGGAGATATGCACCTCGCCGGTGTACTTTTTGATGTAGGCTTCCGTGGCGAGGTGAGTGATGTAGAAGGATTCAAAGTACTTTTTGAAGGATTCGGCGGTGATCTTCATGCCGGTGATGGCCTGCATGTCTTTTTTCAGCTGGCGGTAGGCCGCGTCCCGGCTTTTCAAGCCCGCCCACGCCATGTATTCCTCGATGGAGAAGGTGGCGGTGTTGTTCCGCCAGTTGTCGGCGTTGCCCCGCATCAGGGTGTAGATCAGCAGGCGGTGGGCCGTCCAGCTGAGGTTTTTCGTGTAGGCTTCCACCGCTTCGAAGATGAGGGTCATCTCATAGTCCTTGTTGCGGTAGCGGATGTTCTGGTTGCCGTAGGCGTCCGGCTGATCGTAGGTGACGGTGATGCCGTTGGACGCCGGGTGGAACTCCCTCCCCCGCTTCATGTTGGCCCACACGCCGCAGATGAAGTAGGTGGCGGGGCTGTTGCCCAGAACGTCGTATTCCTGCACCCGCTCCGCCACCGTGGTCTCGAAGATGTCCAGCAGCGTGGAGGCGAAGGCCACGCTCTCCGGCGCGGCTTCCGCGATGACGGCGGACACGGCTTCCGGATCGGAGAGGGCACGGGTTTGCAGGTAGGTGTCCATAATGGGGTAGATGTCGGAGAAGTCGTAGGTGTTCAGCTGGTTGCGGAACTTGCGGGGGTTTTCCTGCTCAAGGGGCTTGAGCTTGCGGTAGACGGACAGCATTTCCTGAAACTGCTCCGTTTCCAGAAAACGCAGCGGCTCGTCCCGGAGCTGATCCATGGGCGCGGGATCCTGAGGCATGGCAAGGCCCTCCTTTGAAAAAGAGTGTTTTTTCGAGAATAGTGTAGCATAAAAGGGGGAAAAAGCAAAGAAAAAGTTCGTTTGTTACAAAAATGTAAAGAAAAGGAAGGGCGACGGCCGCTCCCCTGCTCCGCGTGGGGCGAACGGATGGGCGATACGCGGACAAAACTCACGTGAGTTTTTCCGATTTTAAGTGCGGGTGTCGTTGATGATCTTGCGGATCTGCCGTTCGCTGAGACGGAACTGAGCCGCCAGCGCCCGGTAGTTGCAGCCGTTGAACCGGGCCCGGATGTCCCGGTCACGGGCGTTGCGCTCTAAGGATTCCCGTTTGGGGATGTACAGGCTCTGTCCGCCGCACAGCAGCGTCAGCTGGGTGAAGGCCTCAAGGCCGATGGCCTCGGCAATGTCCCGGTATTCTTCGGGAATGTCGCTCATGGGGACGGGACGGGCGGTGTTTAAGTAAGGAATGGTCATAGATGGACTCCTTTCGTTCGTAAAATAATTGGACAAGTCTCACGTGAGTTTTTTACAGGTGCAGGCCGGACAGGTTCGCCGTCCGGGACTGCTTGCGGGCCAGCGTGCGGGCGCCCTCCAGCGCATCCGGGCCGTCGTCGTGGGCGCCCAGGGGAAACTGGGAAAGCTGCTGCAAAAGCAGCGTCTGATCCCGGCGAAAGAGAATGTAGCCGTTTTTCACGTCCGGCTGTAACGTCTCCACCCGCATGGTCTTATCCTCCGTGGAGCGGACGCCCTGAATGGGCAGATACAGGCCCTGACGGGCGGATTCCCGGGCAAGCTGCTCCTTTAAGAACCACTGGAACTGGTTGGTCTCCGCGCCGAAAAGGGCGTAGCCCCGGCCGGTCTCCCGGCGGAGCAGGCGCTCCTTTTCCAGAATGTCGGCGATGATGCGGTCCGGGTGGCGGCGCTGGATGTCCGCGTCCCAGACGTAGGAAAGGCCCGTGTTCCGATCCACCGCCAGGGTGACGATGGCGGAATAGTCGCTGGAGGCGGTGCGGCCCAGAGAGGGGTCGCAGTAGCCGTAAAACCGGAAGTCGGCGGCGCGGAAGTCCACCTCGGCGGGGTTGTAGTACCGGAACCACTGGGCGGAGAACAGACAGGCGGCGGGGTCGATGGGCTGGTTCTGCATTTCCGAGTTGAAGGCCGCGTCTCCCTCCGTCAGCCGCATGAGCCGCAGATCGTAGTAGCTGAGTTTTTCCGGCCAGAGGACTTTTGCGCCTGCCAGCATTTCCTTGCGGTGCTTGAAATAGAAGGCGTGGGCGGTTTTTTCCCGGTCGGGGTCGGTGAGGTCGGAGGCGAGGCGCTCCCAGTCCGTCCACAAGGGAGAGGTGGCGTCGGACAGAACGGCCCGGTATTTCCGGCTCTGGAAGCCGGGGTTTTCCAGCAGACCCGCCAAAAGGGAATCGTGGTGCAGGATGGTGCCGATGACGAGGATGTCCGTGTAGCTGTCGCCGGACTTGCAGACCGCCTTCCAGAACCAGTCGGCGGTTTTCTGCCGCTGCTCCGCCGTGCGGACGCCCTCGTCGTTTTCGATGTCGTCGCAGAGGATGAGATCCGGGCGGCGCTCGTAGTTGCGCCGTCCCCGCAGCTTCTGGCCGCTGCCTACGGCGTCGATCCGGCAGCCGTTGGAGAGCAGGATGGAGCCGGTCTTCCACGTTTTGCCCGGCTGCTCGCCGAAGTCCGCTAAGATGCGCTCGTTGGTCTCCAGCTCGTTTTTGATGGCGTCTAAAAAGCTGACCGCCTGGGCTTCGGTGTCCGAGACCAGCAGGATGTAGCGCTTGTAGCCGAACAGGGCGGCGTGGAGGACGTTTTGCAGGCTCATCACGGTGCTTTTGGCGTGGCCCCGGGGGGCGGCGATGGCGCTGCGGGTGCCCTTTTCCGACAGCATGGCGGCGCAGTCCGAGACCGGGTCACGGTTTTTCATCACCCGGCGGCGCCACAGGGCCGAGAGCTGCCGGTGAAAGGGGGGCGAGCGGCGGGTGAAGTAGTGCGAGAGGTAGTAGCTGCCGAACTCCGCCGGGTCCCGGGCCGCTTTCCGAAATGTTTCCGTGGTCAACAAGAGAACAGGACTCCTTTCATAAAGATAGGAGCACCGTATCACCGGAGGGGGATGGGCGCTTGTGAAGGAGTTCCCTGGAAAAGCCGTTCTGCCCATGGCGGCTCAGGGCGGTTTGTTGCACGGGGCCGTGCATCAGACAGAAAAAATTTTTTTCAGCGGAGGGCGGGACGTTTGGGCGGATGGGCGGAGACCCTGTTATTGCAAGGGGTGCAGGGTTCGGCGGCGCAAAGAGGGACGGTCCAGAAAAGCGGCGGCGCGTTGGGGAGGACAGATTGTAGTTGCGAAGCGGATGAAATTATGTTAACCTAAGAAACAGGACTTTCTGAGCGAAGCGGGGCGCGGGCCGATGGGGGCGGCGCTCCGGCGGTGTCATGCGCTTTTTTATGGGCGGCATGGCCGGGTTCGTGAGGAAGGGGCATAAAATAAAAAAAGCGCGCCGAAAATCGGCGCGGGATGGGACATACATGATTTTTGGCGAGAGCGTATTGGGAAAGCTGGCGATGACCTTTTTCATGGCTATGGTTCCGGTGGTGGAGCTGCGGGGGGCCATTCCGCTGGGGGTGGCCGCCGGACTGCCGCCCGCCGTGGCAGCCGTCACGGCGATGGCGGGAAATCTGACGCCGGTGCCCTGCATTTTGCTGCTGCTGCGGCGGGTGTTCGCCCTGATGCGGAAAAGCGCGTGGCTGGGGCCGAAGGTGGATCGTCTGGAGCGGCGGGCGCATTTGAAGGGGCGCAAGGTGCGGAAGTACCGGACGCTGGGACTGGTGCTGCTGGTGGCCATCCCCCTGCCGGGGACCGGTGCGTGGACCGGGGCGCTGGTGGCGGACGTGCTGGATATTCGCATGCGGACCGCTCTGCCGGCTATCGCCGCAGGCGTTGTGATCGCCGGGTGCATCACCACGGCGGTGACCTGCGGTGTGGCGGGACTGATGTGAGGGGCGGAAATGCGCAAAAGCCGCATGCGATATCTTGATGACGCAAATGGAGGATGCTCAAAATGGCTTTGACAGAGACAAAACAGACGTTAATTTCTGGATTGCAGGCATTCGGGGCAACCAAAAATATGGCAGCCGCAATCCTGCTGCTGAACGAGCAGGAAGACCTGCAAATAGATCTGATCAATTACATGGTGGATCATCAGAACGCAACGCCCAGGGAATTGCTGGAACGGACGATCGAAATGGTAAGGTAAATGTTCGTTTAGATGTGTTGAGGTAGGGATAATGAAGAGGATATTCAAAAGCGTTGTGACATGGATAGTATTTGGGGAGTTGCTTATTGCCTTTGTTATGTGGTGCATGGGATTTAGAATAACCTATCCAATTGAATGGATTGGCGAAAATCCGTTGAGCGAATCGTACGTGATTGGAATGCCTTGTTACCGTGGTAGACTGAGCATTCCGGGGCAATATAAGGCCGAGGATGGGAGGTTAAGGGAGGTGATACCGTGAGTGAGAATGAAATGATTCTTGCTGGTGGCGCTGACCTTGTGAAGCAAAGCGAGCTTTACGAACCGATGCTGTATTACGGTTCGAAGGCACGTATTACAGTTGATTATGTCTCGGATATTCATCTGCTGCATCATGCTCCATATTTTAATTACGATATTCAAAAGACAATACGAGCGATAGCGAAGTCACTCTATGAATCAATGTCATTTGGGCGTTGGGGCGGGACAACCGTACAGGCATTTCTCGGCGATATATCATCTGACGGACGGGTCACAGTTGCATTCTATAAGCAATACCGGATGCAGGATATGTATAGACAATACAAGCGATTCAAGCGTTCGTTGAGAAGTGAAAGTGATATTCAACAACTAGAGCGGAGGCATATCGAAATCGAGAAACGATATGACAGACTGTCGCGTTTCATTGATTCGAAAGAGGTAATGATAAGGGCCTTAAAGTCAGAAATCGACGAGTATGTGAGCTATAGTAAGGTTATTGCACCAAAAGGACGTCTCGAAGACATTAAGAAGTATCTTGCAAGCAATTATTATAAGAAGCGAGAGGTCCCTGATGCTGTTACCGAAAAGATATTGTTAGTTTCAGCCGTTCAAGATAAAGTAAGCGATTTGCAGCGTAAATTGTTGCGTTTAGAACAAGGCATAAATGCTGAGTATGATTATGACATTGTGCGATTGGCTGATTTTCATTATGAGCAGCCGAGCATACTTGGCGTAGTAATTCTCGGTAACCATGAATACATTGGATTTTACGATGTTGATGATGCTGTTAAATTTTACAAGAAGGAACTCGAGCCATTAGGCTATCGTGTTTTACAGAACGAGTCATTGGAGAATGACCAGGTTGTTATCTACGCTGGCTCAGGATTTGCTAAGTACAGCGAGCAATTCAACGCGAACAATATTGTCTGCTGCGATGCTATGATGGGAAATCGTGATTACGAGATTGCTCAGACTGCGGTGTTTGAACAAGAGTATGAAGCCGCACGTCAGCATGCAAAGGATACGGGAAAGTGTTTTATCTGTCTTACACACTATCCGGTGGAAAGCTGTCTTTCAAAGTTCGACAAGGACACAGTCTATTTTTCCGGCCACACACATAGAAACGAGCGCTACAAGACAGAGGACAGGGTGCTGTATGCTGATAATCAGGTGGGTTATCACAAGAATGGCGGATTTGATGGCGTTGTTCGTTTCAAGCGCGCAACGACAGACCCTGCAAGGAATCCGTACGCTGATTTTGAAGACGGTTATCAACAAACGACGCCGGATGCGTATCTTCAGTTTTATGACTACATCGGTGAGTCGGTTGGAGAAGGCAAGCTCATTCGGAAGCGTTGCGAGACAGGCGAGCTGTATGTAATCAAGTCCAGGGGTTATTACGGATTCTTCGTTGTCAATAATTCCGGAATCTCAATCGTGAATGGTGGGAAAACGAAGAAGATTGCATTGAGCAAGAACATTGAGTGGATATACGACAATTTCAATATTGTCGTTAGTAAGTATCTTGCAGTGCTTGAGCCTTTAAGAGCGGCGCAGTTGCAGATTTCTCGTGAGTTAAAGCGTCTTGGGTTTTATGGAACGATCCATGGTCTGATTGTTGATGTTGATTTCTATAACCATATCATGGTCAATCCGATAGATGGCACGATTACCTTCTATTATTCGCCGGAATTCGGTCAAGTGAGGCCGTTTGAATCCTTCCAGAAACAGCTTGCCTTCATGGGATGTGCTGGGTTATTGGAGAGTAAGGTGACGGATTCACAGCGTAACGAGATTGCGCTGTATGGTTCAAATATGTTGGCCGCAGTCGAGAATAATTATGTCATGAGTGAGATGGCCACGGTAAGTCGTAGAACTGGCGTTTATGGCGTATCTCGGGCCGTCAACCCGCTGCAGCGGTTGTTCACAGGACATGTACTCCGCGATTTCGATTTGAGACTTATTGAAGTTGAGGATGATAGTGCTACGCATAGGGCCCTTTCAATGCGAGGCCGAGTATACATGGACAGAGACTTCAACGAGTACCTTGTCATTCGCGACGATTTAGGCGAATTTCTTACCTTGATTGATTGTCAAGGTAGTGAGTCTGTGACTACGATTCAGAAGGTAAGGTCCTCAATGACTGGAAAGTCATACGAACGTGCCCGTTGGAACACTTTTAGCATTGAAGCGACCGTGGCTGAATATGGCGAGAACTTACCGGAATCATGGCGGGAGGCTATTCAGCAAATGTCCCCGCGGGTGCTTGAGAATAAGAAATAATTAAGGTTTCAAGGAAGCAATAGCGCCATGGTCATCATCAATAACTCTCACCAGTGGCGAGAGTTTTACAAAAGGGACTGCCACTGAATGTCGTTCTCTTACCACGAAAGGAGACACGACAATGACAGAACAACTCATCAC
>ENA-UEQP01002389-UEQP01002389.1-human-gut-metagenome-genome-assembly--contig:-NODE-2389-length-14282-cov-3.179725_pt1 | contig 14282 bp, 12 predicted proteins | sample MGYA00242951_ERZ507951 | MGnify/ENA primary metagenome ERZ507951 (study PRJEB26167, sample SAMN06115539) | human gut metagenome | host: Homo sapiens | place: China:Shanxi | collected 2015-11-18...
GAACGCATCTCGCAGACCATCACCAACAAAGTTAAATGCAAGTACCGTAAGAAGGATCAAAAGTCCGGCCGGTACCCAGACGAACAGATAATTCGTCATAACGTAGGAATCGTTTACAGCATTGATGATACTGCCCCATGAAGCTGCCGGATACTTGATACCAAGTCCCAGGAAACTTAAGGAAGCCTCTGTTAAGATAACATCACCGATTCCCATGGAAGCAAATACGATCAACTGCGGAATAACATTCGGAATCAGGTGCTTGAAAATTCTTCGCTTAATACTGATTCCCGTGGCTTCTGCTGCGATCATGAACTCCTGCTCGCGAAGGGAAAGGATCTGTCCTCGAACGATACGCGCGATTCCAACCCATCCGATAACACCCATGATCACACAGAGCATATAAATACGAATTGTCGGTGATACCTTCATATAATCCATGACGGAACCGAGGATCAGATACAATGGCATCGCCGGGATACAGTAAACAATATCAACCAGACGCATCAGAAGATTATCCACCCAGCCGCCGAAGAAACCGGCAACACCGCCGACCAATACACCAAGGATCAACTCGATCAGCACAACAACAAAACCGATCAAAAGGGAAATTCGTCCACCATACATCAATCGGGTCAGAAGATCCATACCATTGGCATCGGTTCCCACCGGATGCTTAAATGATGGAGATGCATAGGTATCCATCACTTTTGACTGCTGATACCTCTTAATAATATACTGTCCATCCTTACGGCTTAACAGATACTCTTCGTCCTTTCCGTCCGCATTGGCAAAAGTAAAGGAATCCTCGTTACCGTCGATTGCTGCTTTTGCAGCTTCCTTGAACTCAGGTGACAGGTAAACGCTGTCGGATACTGCATTAATGTTCATATCGGAAACATAAGCATATGTGTTTCCAGCGGAATCATATACCATTGTAGCGCCTTCTCCTTCTGCCTGAATGGTATATGCATTGCCATCCGCATCTACGGAAGCCTCTCCGTTACTGATTGCAACCATTACATTACGACAGAAATCATAAGAAAACTTAACCTCCGATGAATATGCCGTAAAAGAACGCTCATAAAGCATACCGATCTCATTTTTTTCAATCGGGACTCTTCCTTTGTATAACAGATAAACCCCCTCGCCGATCTGGTCAAGACACATCATATCGTTATCCGCAGTCTTAAAGTTCAGCTTGTTGGTCGAAATTGCAAGAATGGACTGGGAATAGCCGTCACTCGGCATCTTACCTCCATCCTTCATCATAACCTGATAATCTTCAATATAAGTTGCGCCGGCATAATCCTTTTTTATCTCATCCATACGGTAAAAGACTTTGCTCTGGCTATATGGCATGATCGCACCGCCCACGAAGGCGAATAAAAACATACACACGATAATGACAAGTCCTACGATTGCAAGCTTATTACGGAAAAAGCGCTTTGCTACCATCATTCCCGGAGAGAGTACTTGAACACGCTTTGCATCGTCCAACTTTACTTCTTCCGTTGACGGATTTGTTTTCTTTTCGTTATCCATAGTTCCCTCCTTTCTAGTTTACACGCACACGTGGATCAACCACTGCATACAAGATATCCGCAATCAGGTTTCCGAGAAGGATCAGGATTGCAAGAAACAACATGTAAAACATAACAAACGGGATATCTCCCTGTACAATACACTGGTATGACGTATATCCGATACCCGGAATCTGGAACAGTGTTTCTGTAATCATTGCACCGCTGAACAATCCCGGAAGGGATCCACCAAGCAATGTAATGATTGGAATCAACGTATTGCGGAATGCATGGTGATTGATGACACGGTTCTCGGAAAGTCCCTTCGCACGTGCGGTACGGATAAAGTCCGCATTCAATACCTCAAGCATATTTGTACGGGTGTAACGCATCAGCGAACCGATACTTACGATTGACAATGTAATCGTCGGCAGGATCATATGCTGTGCCATATCAAGGATCTGTCCGATCGGAGACATCTGATCGTGCATACGACCGACAATTCCATAGAGATCAACCCATCCAAGCTTGATGGAGAATACCCATTTTAAGATGGTCGCAAAGAAGAAACTCGGTAAAGAGATACCAATCAAAGCGATGACCGTGATCGTATAGTCCAAAGCGGAATACTGCCGCCTTGCTGCCGCGATACCGGCAGGAATCGCAATAATAATTTCCAATATAAAGGACGCAAGTCCTAATGCAAAGGAATACCAGATAACTTCGGCAAACTTATCAAGTACCGGTTTGTTCCAATACCAGGAATCTCCGAACTGTCCTCTGACAGCCTGAGAGGCCCAATGGCAATATCCCTGAACCACGCCGCTGTCAAGAGCATATGCTTCATCCAATTGTTCCTTCCATTCCTGATAGGTTTTTGAACCCGGCTTCTGTGCAAGTTATCTCGCTTTGTTCTCGACGAATGAAGTCGGCATACAACGCATGATGCCGTAGATGATCATCGTAACGAAGAACAGTAATACGATTGAGATTAAAACTCTCTTTAGAACAAATTTCTTCATCTTGTTCTCTCCTTTTTCTAATTTTCTTACAAAGCGATAACGCGAAAGGTATTTCGTAAGAAGAGTCTTTTTCCTCTGCTTGCGAAATACCTTTCGCACTGAAGGGGGGGTATCCCCCTTCAATGCTTAGCAGTATTTCATTTATGTGCTTAAGATTAGTTCATTTCTACGTTCTGGATCTCACTGAACCATCTGTAGTAGGTTGTCTGATCCTTTGCAAGTGTATCTACATTGACACGCTCGGTACTGAAGAGAAATCCCTCCTGTCTCTGGTATACAGGGATCTCAACAGCATAATCTACTACGAAATCAAGACACTCTTTGTACTTCGCCTTACGATAAGACTGGTCTGTGTTTGTCTTGGCATCCATAACCATCTTATCAAGCTTGTCAGAATGGATTGCATACTTGTTTGCATCTCCGCCCTTGCTATGATAGATCTGGAACATGTCCGGATCAAGAGTTGCCTGCCAAGCTGCACACCACATATCAATCGTTCCTGCATCAAGACCGTTCCAAAGAAGATTTGAATCAGCAACATCGTTGATCTTTAAGTCAAATCCGATCGTTTTCAATGCATTGGAAGCCTCTGTTAAGATACCGAAGGATGGGTGATCTCCGTTACCGCCGGCCGGAATCATTACTTCGTAAGACATCTTAGCACCTTCCGGAGCTGCTGTAACCTTGCCGTCTTTTACCGTATAACCGGCTGCCTCAAAGTAGCCTAAAGCTGCCTTTAATGCAGCTGCATACTTCTCATCCTCTGACATATCATCTGTGTAGATATCATTTCCGTCAACATCAACGGAGAATGCCACCTTGTAATCCGAGTCAGACTTCTGCGGAGCTGCCCATGATGTATTAGAGATCGGATAGTTGATAACATCAGCTGCCTCTCCATAATAAGAATCAATTGTTACGTCACGGTATACTGCGATAACAGTGGCAAGAGCCTTTCTTAAATCCTTGGAAGCCTCGCTGGATCCGTCTCCGCCAACACTGATATTCTGTGAATTCATACCAATGTATCCATATCCGTTGTAATCAGTAAGAACGGTTGTAAGCTTATCTCCACTAATTTCTCCATCTGAGTTCTCTCCTGAGATCTGCTCAAGCACAGCCTTTGACATAGAAGGATCTGCCACATCAACAGAACCCTGAAGAACACCCGGAGTCATATCTGCCTCGGATGTTGTCTTGAACTGTAAGTTCTTTGTCTTAGGAGCGCCCTCGAAGTAAGTATCATTTGCTTCCATGTAAGCGATCTTGTTCTCGTATTTTACAAACTTGTAAGGTCCTGCACCAACCGGATCGTTTGTCTTTGCACGAACCGTAGACAAATCACCCTTGTCAAAACCGAACTTGTTGTTATCGTAATCATACTTGCTTGTGTCACCATAGTAGTGCATTGGAGCTACCTGGATTGCCAGCTGATAGATGGCGGTTGCATCCACGTCTGTTAAAGTAACACGAACGCTGTAATCACCGGTCTTCTGAATTCCTTCGATGTGATCAGCAGAGGAACCAGTCTCTACAGTAGCCTTATAGCTGTCATCCAGGAAATCAAACAGAGAAGCATCCGCTGTCTCTGTGTCGGAAGCCGTCTGATAGTCTCCGTCATAATTGGCTACGATTTCGTTGAAGAAATCTGCCATAGTAGGATCATCATATGTCTTTCCTGAAGGAGCGGTAAGAACTCCGTTATCATCTACATCACCATATCCGTATGCAGCCATAGCACTTTTTGCAGTATTGTCCTCACTGTATCCCTGTGCTGCACAGAAATCTGCAATATTCTGTGTCCACTTCTCACCTGCTGCCGGAAGGTCTGTATCAAAGAACTGCTTCTGCTGCTCTTGTGTATAGTAAGTGAAATCTGTGTTATCCGCACCGTTCTTGAGCATTAACTTATATAATACTTCCGAGCCGCTTCTGTACGCTTCAAGACCCTTGATCGGTAAAGCATATGTAGAAGCAGATCCATCATAAGACGGATCAAGGAATACATACATAGAGAAGATAACATCATCCGCTGTCATCGGCTCTCCGTCAGAAAACTTAATGTCATCACGGAGTGTGAAATCGTAATCTACGGTTCCGTCATCGTTCTCGGTAATCTTGCAATCTGCAATTCCCTTGTAAGTGTAATCGGTTCCGTTGTACTCTTTCGTCTCGCCCTCGATACCATTCATGATAATTTCTCCGGCACGATCATTCGTCAACAGATAAGGGTGTACCAGGTCAACCAGACGCTGATCCGGAACGGACTGTACGAAAAATGGGCTAAACTTCTCGCTCATATCTTGAGATGCGATAACGAGCGGAGTGTTGGATGTTGCTTCTCCTGTTTCCGTTCCATTCTGACCTTTAGAGCCACAACCGGAAACAAGACCTGCAACCATTGTTCCTGCTAATAATAAAGCAAGAGCCTGTCTCATTTTCTTCATATTTTTTCCTCCTATTATTGAACGCGGAAGTGGGAGCTTCCGCTAATCTATGTTCTAACCTCCATTCGAGGATAAAACCTAATTCATATTTTTCTCCTTCACAGAGGAAGCGAATGTCCGGTCATAGTACCGGCCATATACGACAACCAGAATAATATGGGGAAGGTGAAGCAGTAAATACATCAGTTCCGGGGCAAAATCCATCCCATTCCGGTGCAATACCATATATATTATTTCAAATGCAATGCCGATCACATCCATCACCAGCACCGCAAGAAGTGACTTTCTGATACGCATAAGTCCATGCTGATACTGCAGACAGCTCATAGTTGTCCCCGCCTCCCAGTATGTAAACACACCGAAAAAGGCATAGATCAGCGGCAGATACGTAAACAGATATAAAAATACAATCCAACCGGTCCGCGAAGAATCCTGATTGACCATACCCGCAAGAAGCTGGAATACACTGATTCCCAAAACAAATGCCAGATTCACACAGGAACTTTGCTTTTTTCTGGAATCGCTCATCGCAAGAACATATACGCGCGGATCGTTCAGATACTTATTGTTTTTAATCATCAAACTTGACTTTCTTTTCTAATTTTCCAACAAGTTCCTCCATGCATCCGTCCTCAAACGGGCTGTTTAATCCCGCCTCACGGATCACATTGACGTAAAAATCCTTTGCAGACAGCTTACAAAGCTTCAGATAGTTGTTCCATGCGACATCAAAATTTTCATCCATCTGCACCTTGTACTGCATCGCACAAATACTTGCAAGTACATAATCGATATAATAGAACGGAGACTGGAAGATATGTGACTGTCTCTGCCAGTAGCCACCGTTTGCAAAAAACGGATCATCCTCATAATCCAGATGTGGACGATACTCTTTTTCCAGTTTTGCCCAGGCATCCTTGCGATCCTGTGGTGTCATATCCGGATTTGCATATACGATATGCTGGAACTCATCCACCATCCGTATGGTACAAAGATTGCCGCATCCTCAAAATGCATCTTCAGATAATCATCCTTGCGGTCTCCGAAAAACTTGTCCATCCATCCGTATGTGAAATATTCCATGGACATAGAATGACACTCAGCGGTCTCCATGGTAATGTCTGCATGCTCACGAATCTCATCGTCGCGAAGCAGATATCCCTGAAAAGCATGTCCGCACTCATGCGTAATCACATCGACATCACTGCTCGTTCCGTTAAAATTTGCGAAGATAAATGGTGCCTTATAATTCGGAAGATAGGTCATATAACCACCCTGGCGTTTTGTCTTGCGTCCCAGCACATCAAAAAGTTCATGTTCCATCATAAAGTCGAAGAACTCTCCTGTTTCCGGCGAAAGCTCATGGTACATCTTCTGTCCGGCTTCGAGGATTTCCTGCGGAGTTCCGATCGGATTCGGATTTCCACCTTTGATATATACGTCATTATCGTAATATTTTAAGGAATCAACTCCAATGTCTTTACGTCGCTGCTCATGCAGACGATTGACAAACGGTACAAAATACTTTTTAACCTGTGCGCGGAAATTCTCCACCATCTCCTGATCATAGCAATTACGGTTCATGCGATAGTAACCGAGCTCGATATAATTTTCGTATCCAAGCATTCTTGCCTGCTCGGTACGATTCTTCACCATCTTATCATAAATCTCGTCAATTTCACCTGTAACCTTCTGGAAATATCCGCTGACCGCAGCCCATGCGCGTTTTCTCGTAGCACGATCCTCCGCGGTCATAAACGGCCTCATCAGCGACAGATTGTAGATTTCTCCGTCAAACGGGATCTCTGCTGTCGCAATCAGTTTTCCGTAACGACTGACCAAAGCGTTCTCTTCCTGCATCAAAGGAATCAGTTTCTCATCAAAGGACTTTAACGCAATCTCAATGTTCTTAAACATAACCGGTCCGATCTTCTCCTCCAATACATCGCGGTACGGTGATTCATAAAGAACCTTCGAATACTCATTCCGATAATTTTCAAGAATTGGCATCATTTCATCGTAATAGTCATTTTCTTTCTCGTAAAAGGAGTCTGTTGTATCAATATCGTGGCGCGTCGTCGCCAGTACGATATTCGTCTCAATATCTGCAAAAAATTTATAATAATCACGGTGAATCGCAAACTGCTCCTCCCCCGAGGTCGCCGCTTTTGTTCTTGCAATAATGTCTTTATATCCAGCCTCCACATCCGCAAGTTCTACTCTTTTATACGGCATCTCCGAAAACTTCATACAATCTTTCCTCCCTTACCTTCATCCCATTCGTGGTAACGTGTTAGCACTTTACCAAATTAAATTTTTTCTGTTTAAACGAAAAAGAAGTCCAACCAATCCTTTTGTCCTTTGCACTTCCTAAATACTCATTCTTCTGTTCGTCCGAAACACAACTGTTTTTGTCGTGCGAACAAACCTATTATAGCTTGTGAAAATAATTTGTCAACAAAAATCGTCTTCCGATCCTTGTATATTTTTTTTACATATTTCGTTTTTTTGAATCTATATACACAATTTGCTACTATTCTACGTTTTTTCGCATGTTCTAGTGTATTTTTATTCATTGTGTTTTTGGGCGAACTTTTTATGGTAATGTGATATACTAAACATAAGCCACTCGAAAAATCTTCGATTTTCCGAGTGACGCACGGCGATAAGAAAGGAATCCCCATATGCTTACAACAGACGAAGTACTAAATCTGAATTATTATAAGAAAACAACCTACACCGGCTGGATCAACGGCATGCGTTTTCTGATCAAACGCGAGGCGCCGGAAGAGGGCGATGCCTTCTTTCACGCCTGGGTATGGCCGGGGCCTCTTATCTTCGACCTGGTCGATGATGCACAGAAGTACGATTTTACTGCACCTTTTTCCAATGAAGGGAAGCAGCAGGTCGTCGACTGGATCAATGCACAGTATGAGGATAATCCCGATCTGTGGTCACATGAGCGCAAGCCGATGTATCCGCAGTAATTTTTTACTCTTCACAAGCCTTGATCTGCTCAGACATCTGATGCTTCCAGGCAAGATATGCAATCAGAAGCATGATTCCCGTAACCAGCCACGCTGCCGGATCCGCAAAACACACACCAAGGTATCCGTAAGGCTTCGCAGCGATAAGAATAACCACATATCTGCTGACTAACTCGACAACACCACTTAACATAGGAAGAAAGCCTCTGTCGAGTCCCTGTAATCCATTTCGATAAATGAAGATCCAGCCGAGCGGGATCATAAACGCGCTGATCGTATACAGATACTGCATCGCAGCGTTCATCGTCTCTGCCGACGGATTGCTGATAAACCAGCTTACCATGAATGGTCCCACGCAGCAGCAGATCAGTGCTGCAAGCGCCGCTGCCACAAAACACAGGTAAAAGGACTGACGCATTCCCTGCGTGATTCGCTTGTATTTTCCGGCACCGAGATTCTGACCACAATAAGTAGCCATCGCCGTTCCAAGTGTCGGGAATGTCTGTGTCGCAATATTTGACACCTTCGATGCGGCAGTAAATGCGGCAACTGTGCTCGATCCAAACACATTGATCGCACTCTGCAGAATCATCGTTCCGATCGCAGTAATCGAATAATTGAGTGCCATCGGGATTCCAATAGAAAGCATTCTTAAGATACCCTGGTTATCCCAATAATAATCTTCTCTTCCTGTACGGAGAATATCATGCTTCTTGAACATCACGATAAAACAAAGTACCGCAGCCACGCCCTGTGAAATAACCGTTGCATAAGCAGCTCCTGCTGTTCCAAGCTTAACCACTACGATCAGGAAAATATCTAACACAATATTCAACGCTGATGAAAAGATCAAAAAATAAAGCGGCGTCTTACTATCCCCGATTCCTCGCAGAATACCGGATGCCACATTATATGCCATCGTACACAGAATTCCACCGAAAATAACACGGATATAATTGTCCGCAAGTGTCAGAATATTGTCCGGTGTATTTAACCAGATCAGAAGCTGACGCGATCCCATGACCGTGATCACACTCAGTACCACAGAAACAATTGCCGTCAGCATCAGCGACAACGCAACATAATGCTTCAGAAGCTTGAAATCCTTCGCACCAAATGCATGGGAAACCATAACTCCAAATCCCTGCGCGATTCCGTTCGCAAATCCAAGTACAAGAAACATCAGACAACCGGTCGAACCCACAGCAGCGAGTGCATCTTCGCCGAGATACTGACCAACAATGACCGTGTCTACCATATTATAGAACTGCTGAAACAAATTTCCGAGTAAAACCGGAATCGAGAAGAGCAGAATTATCTTCATCGGATTGCCGATTGTCATGTCCTTTCTCATCGTAATCTCCTTATCAACTAAGTCTTAATCAGAGTCTCTCTCCATACACTACATTCAGTTCCTTCTCCTGAAAATATTCTTTGAAATAACAAACATTCTCATAAAATAATTGGCGAAAGAAAGAGACTAACATAATGTTAGTCTCTGACTGCGGGCAACAGGACTTGAACCTGCACGTCGTAGACACTAGAACCTAAATCTAGCGCGTCTGCCAATTCCGCCATGCCCGCTGTTCGTTATAAAGTTTTGTAGAGTAGTGTATAACGTTACTAATTAACTATACAGACTCCCTCAACTTATGTCAATAAGTTTTTCACAAATTTCTCTTGACGAATGGCAAAAAATATTGTAGTATACAAAAAGTGTGAGAAATACACATGGGCTTGTAGCTCAGCCGGTTAGAGCGCACGCCTGATAAGCGTGAGGTCGGAAGTTCGAGTCTTCTCAAGCCCACGAAACCCGATGCATTTGCATCGGGTTTTTATTTTTGCGAATGTGTGGGGCGGGGTTCTTAATAGTTACTATAAGATCAAAAAAACCGATGCATCGCATCGGTTCTCACAAGAATGTGCTCGAAGGGATTCGAACCCCCGACCCACGGCTTAGAAGGCCGTTGCTCTATCCAACTGAGCTACGAACACATATTTCATTTAAGCAAGCTGGGCTAGTTGGATTCGAACCAACGAATGCAGGAATCAAAATCCTGTGCCTTACCGCTTGGCGATAGCCCAACAAGTAGTTGCTACCGCAACAGGGTGGATACAGGGATTCGAACCCTGGGCCTCCAGAGCCACAATCTGGCGCGCTAACCAACTGCGCTATACCCACCATATAAACGTGCTTGGAGGGATTCGAACCCCCGACCCACGGCTTAGAAGGCCGTTGCTCTATCCAACTGAGCTACAAACACACAACACTGGATTCTCAGTGTAAGCGGGTGATGGGAATCGAACCCACGTATCCAGCTTGGAAGGCTGGTGTTCTACCATTGAACTACACCCGCAGATCACATCGGGGTGACAGGATTCGAACCTGCGACCTCCTGGTCCCAAACCAGGCGCTCTAGCCAAGCTGAGCCACACCCCGTTGTTTATCTGTTTGTCATCTCCGTGACGACAAAAGTTATTATATTACAAGGTTTTCAAAAAGTCAACATGTTTTTTAAATTTTTTTAAAGAAATTTTTATTTTTCTTTTTCTTGTAAAAGACACGCATTTTTGCCCTTTTTTAGCAGAAATACGTGCCACCTACTCTAATCCAGATAATGAATCGTAAACTCCGTATTCCCGTCCCGATCCATCTCCATAATAATATAACTGCCTTTTCTGCCTTCCTGCCGTGGAAATGACAGACTGCCCGGATTCAGCACTGTAATATCACCAAACTTTTTCAGATACGGTCTGTGTGTGTGACCAAACATCACGATATCTGCATTTCTCGATCTTCCCTCATCCAGGATCCGCTCTACACCAAGAGACACCGAATACTGGTGTCCATGTGCCATAAATGCTTTTTTCTTGCCAAAATAAATCTCCATCTCCCGGAGATTGCGTGAGAAGAAATCATTATTCCCAGCCAGTATATACGCCGGACATCCGCAGAATGCCTCAATATAATCTTCTCCGCCCTCTGTATCCCCGAGATGCACCAGATAATCAATCTTTCCAGCTTCCATGATTGCCCGGTCAAATGCAGTATGTCTTCCATGTGTATCACTAATAATCAATACTCTCATAACTTTTTCTCCATGATCTGTCTCATCATCCGAAGCGCTTCTCCTCTGTGGCTGAGTTCATTCTTCTTTTCTGGTGCAAGCTCTGCCGAGGTGCAACCGTATTCCGGCAGGAAAAAGATCGGATCGTAGCCAAATCCATTTGCCCCGGCGATTTCGTAACCAATACATCCTTCCATCGTTCCACGGACAACCTCTTTGTCCCCGTTCGGAAATACTGCTGCCACCGCACAGACAAACCTTGCTGTACGCTGCTTATCCGGTACGCCCTTCATTCTCGAAAGCAGGAGGCTGTTCTTGATATCATACGAAGTATCGGTTCCTGCATAACGTGCAGAATAGATTCCCGGCTCTTTATTCAGATAATCGATTTCCAGTCCGGAATCATCTGCCAGCACAATCGCATCCATTGCCTTCACTTCCGGCAGCTCTGCAATCGCTGCGGCTTTGATCATCGCATTTTCCTCAAAGGACTTTCCATCCTCTACGATATCAATATCAATCCCGGCTTCCTTCATAGAAAGGATCTCCATCCCCAGATCCTGCAAGATCTGACGGATCTCTATCATTTTATTCTTATTACCCGTTGCAAAAATTATTTTCATCTGTAAATTCTTCTTTCTCTTACTGTCTTGGTTCTCTTGGGCGTTTCGGTGGTTTCGGACCTAAGAACTGATAGAAATAGGTCTTCAGCATACCATTATATATCTTCCGGTTCTTATCTGCTTTTCTTCCGAAATAACGCTCTGCATCCTCGTAACTGGTGATCATATATGCAGACCAGCTATCCAACTTTTTAAAACTCTCACCGAATTCTCGGTATAACTGCGGCAGATCCTTTTTATCCTCCAGTCGCTCGCCATACGGCGGATTGGTAATGATAAAGCCATACTTCTTCGGGTGGCTTAAATCCTTTACCGCTCTTTCCTGAAAATGGATCAGATGGTCAACGCCTGCATCTTTGGCATTCTGTCTTGCTGCTTTTACTGCCTCCGGATTCAGGTCATATCCCTGAATATCAACCTGTACCTTCCGGTCGATCACATCATTTGCCTCATCCATTGCATCATACCATGCCTTTTTCGGAATCAGGTTCACCCATTCTTCTGCTGTAAAGGAACGGTTCATCCCCGGTGCAATATTAGCTGCCATCAAAGCCGCTTCGATTGGAAATGTTCCACTTCCGCAGAAAGGGTCTACCAGGATCCGGTCCTTGTGCCACGGTGTCAGCATGATCAGTGCAGATGCCAGTGTCTCTGTGATCGGTGCCTTTACAGTCATCTGACGATAACCTCTCTTATGTAAAGATACACCGGAGGTATCAATCCCGATCGTCACGATATCTTTCATCAGAAATACACGGATCGGGTAAGCCGGTCCATCCTCCTGGAACCATTCTATCCCGTAGATCCGTCTCAGCCTTTCTACCATGGCTTTTTTCATGATCGACTGAATATCTGACGGGCTGAACAGCTTACTCTTTACAGATGCAGCCTTCGTCACCCAGAACTTTCCGTTCTTTGGAATATAATTCTCCCACGGAAGTACTCTTGTTTTCTCAAATAATTCATCAAACGTCTCTGCTTTAAACGAACCAACCTTAAGAAGGATTCTCTCTGCTGTCCGGAGGAACACGTTCGCATCACAAATCGCCTGTGCATCTCCCCAGAAGCATACTCTTCCGTCTTCTACTGTTGATATCTCATATCCTAAATCCAGCACTTCCCGCTTCAGAACAGCTTCCATTCCGAAATGGCAGGGTGCTATCAGCTCCATCTTTTCCATTCTTTTTCCTTTCTCTACTCTGCAATCTGTTATAAACTATATTACGTTTTTCGGTTGCCTTTTGTCAAGTAGTGCGCTTGTACCACAATTTTTTTTAAGGAACCAGATTGCTACACCAAAAATAGAAAAGCAGCGGAATCCAAACCGCTGCTTTTCCATTCTTAACTGCTTTGCACTTTTTAATACTTATCACTTTCGTTATGGCAGGACTTTGAGCTGTCATATGCATTACGGTCTGATTCATATGCATTCTTTGCATTCCGGTTAGTCGTATTTTTACCGGATGCATTTTTATTGCCTGAATTTTTATTTGACTGATTCTTGCCGGAAGCATTTTCAGCATACGCATTCTTATTGGATCCATATGAATTTTTGTTTGTACTGTTTTCTGAAGCATTATAATTTTTTGCCATTGATAATTCCTCCTGACATTTTTTTGTACAAACATAGTATCTATCCTTTTCGTATTTTTATACATTTTTATTTTTATCTTGATTTTTTTTTGTTTTTAGCGTATATTGTCATTAGAAAGGGAGTGAGCCTATGAGCGACCTCGGAAACAAAGCCATTATGGCTGAAAATATAAAATACTATATGGATTTAAATAATAAGTCAAGAAATGATATGTGTGAGGCTCTTGGATTCAAATACTCCACCTTTACTGATTGGGTAAATGGGAAAAAATACCCTCGCATTGATAAAATCGAAATGATAGCAAATTATTTTGGCATTGAAAAATCAGATTTAGTCGAAAAGCGAGATAAGTCCCTCCCCGAAGGTGCCATCCCCTACGTTCCCGAACCAATGGTAAACGTCCCTCTGGTCGGCTCTGTGAACTGTGGCACGCCGCTATTCGCCGAGGACAACATTGAAGGCTACATCCCCACCCCCGAATCTGACCTCCAGACAGGCGAAACCTACTTCTGGCTCAGAGCCAAGGGGGACAGCATGATAAACGCAGGCATCCATCATGGTGATTTGCTCCTGATCCGCCAACAGGCTGATGTGGATAATGGAGATATTGCCGTTGTTGCTGTCAATGGTGACGCGACTACCCTGCAACGAGTGAAAAAACAGGAAAATGCGCTGATTCTTCAACCCGAAAACCCCGCCTGCGAACCGAAAATCTTTGTTGGCAAGGATATGGAAAATATACATATCCGAGGTAGGCTGATGCAGCTTAGGAAGGAATTCTAAATAAAAAACTCCCCCTGCGGCACTGTCGCACCACAAGGGGAAAGAAATTTATCGCAAGAAAAAAGCAGGTTATATTTCAAACCTACTTTTTCCTAATGGTGGATAAAAATGGTGAGGATGGTAATAAATTAATTTCTTTCCATAACCAATGAGTTTGCCGCCTCATTGTTCCTCAAAAGGTACATTTTTATCACCCAATGACGATTTCATTAATTATTATAATACAAATATATGC
>ENA-UEQP01002395-UEQP01002395.1-human-gut-metagenome-genome-assembly--contig:-NODE-2395-length-14261-cov-4.043006_pt1 | contig 14261 bp, 19 predicted proteins | sample MGYA00242951_ERZ507951 | MGnify/ENA primary metagenome ERZ507951 (study PRJEB26167, sample SAMN06115539) | human gut metagenome | host: Homo sapiens | place: China:Shanxi | collected 2015-11-18...
TCTATCAATTGAGGAACGCCGGAAGTTAAATCCCAAAGCCGGTATTCCTCAAACATTTGAGTTTCTGGATTCATCTTTAGCGTCAATCTACCAATATTTATAGCTGTTTCTTTTTTAGGGAAATACACATCAGCGCCTCGGATAGTAAGTCCCCAACGGGTAACGGTCTTAGTTTTTGGTTCAAACATTTTAGTTCCTTTCCGTTCTGTTATGAATTAAATTTTTCTTCTATATCTTGATAATCTATACAGCTTATAGGGATACATAAATCAGGTTCTTCTAATTTGATGTCAGGTCCATAACATTCTATCTTTTTAGCACAATTAATACAGAGATATTCTTCATTTTCCATAATGTTCCTTTCTAAATTGTTATTAATCAATTATTTCAAATGTTACTTTCACTTTTTTGCAGCGAAAGCCTTTCTTATACACCTGTTTCCATGTCAAATTAGTTCCGTCCAGCCAGTACCTGACGCAATCTCTTCGGTAATATTTTTGAGTATTCATCACAAGTGTACCATCCGGGTAGGTTATCATATACATTATATCTTCACGCATATTGTCTCCTTTCTATTCTAATCGTATTTGATTTAATCCGTATTCTTCGGTAAACATTGAATCCGCTCTTTGAAATTGCTTTGCAAAGCGGTTCTCTTTATTATCCGGCAGCACATCCAGCTGATGTGATTTCTTTGTCGGATGATTATCAACACACTTCCTCTGTGAAGCACATCCTGTTATCAGAGCGAGAAGCGCGCAGGCTATAATAATTTTCTTCATTTCTATTTGGTTATAAGTTAGTTGATTCTTCTGTTTTCGCCTTATTATATCCAGCTCTATATGCGTTTATTACTAACCTTCGAACTTCCATTCGATCAATAAATTCAGGTTGAGGATCACACACTCTCTTAGAATGAGCTATCGCCAATATTGTTACTGTTTTCTTCTTCATTACTGATTTGATTTGAATTATCACTTCACCTTATTCAGCCAATTTAAGGCATCCTGCAGACTATTTGTATAATCAGCACTATATATAAGAAACTTCGTCACCTTGGCGGTAATCTCTATCATTGTCTGTTTCACCTAAAACAAACTCCATGTTCGGAGTTCCTAATTTAAACACACCTATACAATAGATTATGCCTTCGCTCTTTTTGAGAGCTAAAAGAAAAATTCTTTCTGCTACTGATTCCATAATATTCTTTATTTTATTTAAGTATTGGTTCATCTAATGTGATATCAGGAGGTAGAGAACTTACTTTATTGTCCATTCTACTGTTCCATTCTTTCTCTACATTAGATATAGCTTCTATTATCTTACCAAACAGTCGGGCTGGAATTTCGTCACAGCAAGGGTCTATAAAAGATATACACCCTTTGTCATCTATCCTATACCGTATCAAAAGTTGTTTACGATCATCTGTTTGCCTCTTTTTACTCATAATCTTATTCCCCTTTTTCATTGTCATTCCTTAAAACAGGGTTTCACCTCTTCAAAATTGAAAGTTTCAATAATGCCACCGCAGCCACACAAAGAGATTTTTCTCTTTTCTGTATCGATCGTTATTCCCTCACGGAACAATTCCCCTTTGTCATAATTGACAAGAGATTCAAACGTTATCGCAAAAAAGCTCTTTTGCTTCTCTTTTATCGCATCAAGAATAGCTGATGCTAAATTCAAATATTTTCTTTTCATATTTAAAATGGTAAATCTTGTTGTACGGGATCAGTAGGTTCTTCGGGACGTTCACTCCGCTCAAAATCGATACCCATCATTTTCGACAAAATATCGTAATTGAGTAATACGGCCGATGTCTGTTTCTCACGAGTATCCATGACGCGCGTCATAGCCATGTTGTTAGTAGATTCACCGGTTGCAGGATTAACAGTCATACCACCCGCCGGAACCTCTTTAACCTCCATCCACTTAAAGCGGGTATTCGAGACCTGACCGATTAATGCCGGGTGTGAATTCAGGTTCACTTCTAATGTTGTTAGAGACAGAGGTTTTTCACCGTTAGACATCGAAGCTGCGTACATTTTATGCACATTTGATAAGTTCATATAGAGTACGGCCGTATCCACCGGCTGCATGACCTTTTCAATCCCGCCTTTGAGTTTCAACCGGCCCGGACGTTCAATCTTGAAATCACGACCGTATTTGATCGATCCCTTATCGATCAGATAATCGATCGTATTGAAGAACATAGCGAGTTTATCGGTCTTAACCAGCATATCGACCTGCTTACGAATCTTGTCAACAGCCAACTGCAAAAATTCATCATAGGTAAAAGGAAGCTTCAACTCCGGAGCGTACAAAGTGAGCATTTTGCAGATCGCGAGAAACATCGACACCGTGTTGATCACACGGGTCTGGTCACCGCTACGACTTCCGGCAGCTTCAACCTTGTTCTGTAACTCTTTGCTGCATTGTTTCTGTAAATCAGCAAAATTGCGTCTCACAATCGGACGTAAACGTAGAATATCAAACAACAGATAAGACAAACCGGCTTTCTCCGCATCTTTCAGTTCTTGAAAGATACGTTGTGCATGATCTTCGTTAATAGAATCATTTTTAGGAACCTCACACAATACGACACGATTAGATAATGCATTATCATCTTTTTGCGGAGCTTCCTGACCTAAAATAACAGCCGGCGCATTAACCTTAGATGTCTCAATATCGTTGCTGGTCGCAGCTTTACGCTTCTGCTTGCCTTCTCCGTCGTAACACGTCTGTTTCAGCCCTTGAAATTTCACATCTGAAATCATGTCGTCATTATACTCTTCAAAGATTTGAGGAACGTCACGAAATCGCTCAAGGATTGAAAAAAATGCCGCATCGGTACCGGAGTTGAGATTGAAAGACGGAGCTTCCGGCTTTATAAAAAGGCTTCTGATGCTGATTGCAATCTGTGTCTTACCCGACATCGTAGGCCCTATAAAGAATATAGCCGTAAAGTGCCGATTAATAGGATGAATATCACTACGGAAAGCGCACATAACCGCGTACAGAAGTGCCCATTTGCCGTTGTCATTGATCTTATATACTTCATCCATTAGCGCAGCCCACTTCTCGAATATGATGCGCTTGTTAGACGGAGTGTCAGTATATACAAGCCAACGGTCCTGCTCGTATTTATCGTTATCCTTGCGGACTCCTGCATTGACTTTGCTGAATGCCGGTGAATAGAAAATCTCATCCTCGTGTCTCATCAGACCGAGTTCATCGGTATACTCAAACTTCCATTCTCCATCAGCTTGATGGAAAATACCATTTGAAAACAGGAAACAGTTTTCTTCCTGTTGACCATACACTTTAATTTCCGTACACTTGGGAAACTTGTAAGATATGCAGTTCCAAATCCGGGCATAGTCTTTGGCATCGCCGCCCTCAAAGTTATATGCACCTTCGTTAATCAGCATCTCCTGTAAGGTTGTCAGCTTCACGAAAACAGAAGAAGGCCATTCGACATATGTCGGTTTATTTACGTATAACCGATTGATCCGGATCACGCGCCGGTTCTCTTCTTTATTTTTGCTATATACATGAAAAAGAGGATCAATATAAAAATCGGCTACACGTCGATAACTATTATTCTCAACCTTAAACATGTACGATACAGGTACACCTTCTTTATTCAGAAGAGGATAAAAACCATATCGGCGAAGCATACGGGAATATTCTTCAGACTGCTCCACATAATCTGGCAGACGATCCGTATCGACAGACATCAATTCATTATACACATCGCTCCGCTCACGCTCTATCCTCTGTTTGCTCTTGCGCTCATTAGAAAAAGGCTTGATCAGCTCTTTCATAGAACTAATCTTTAAACCAAGTAATTCTGACCAGATTGGGAGGTTAACAGTCTGGATAGCCTGTTTAGCATACGATATCATCTCTGCACACCGGGTAATATATTCATTCTGTACTTCCGGAGTCGGAGATGATTCATTGATCAGATCGCCATAATACTCGACATAATAATAGATAAAACCTTTGATTTTATCATTTGTAATAACATCAACGGTAATGCCGAATTTATATAACTCTTTCATCATCAGACAATCCGAGTTCTCTTTCCGGTAATTACAATCCATATTCGGAGAATGAACAACGACTCTCTCGGCCAACTGAGACAATTCTTGTATATCATTGACACTTGGAACACCGGAATAAAAGAGATACGGCTCTTTTTCACCGATTAATGTCTGAAAACGTGAGAAGTCATTGACCAAATGAACCTCTTTATCTTCGGGATCAATAATTTCTTTAGCAAATTCCGATCCTATAAATCCCGGTTCAAACCGTGCCGGCTGTTCCGGCAAATGGGATTCATCAATAAGTTCTTGAAGTCTATCCAAATCATAGCCGGAATTTATTGCCAATGTGCCCAAAAATGAGTTCCGAATGATGGTTTCTTTCTCTTTGAGGATAATCGAAAGAATCTTTTTTGTCTTATCAAGACGCTGAAATTCGTCATCTTCTTTAGAAAATAGAATCTTAGACATAAAGTCAACATAACTCTTCTCAGCCTTATTTAGCCACTCCCCAAAATCCGCACCTTTGATTTTTGCCATATCATCCGGGTCTTTACCGGATGGAAGCGCAATACAACGCACCCTAAACTCATCAGTTACGAATGACTCAAGATTCTTCTCGGCAGCAGCGATCCCGGCTGCATCACCATCATATATAAACACGACATTACTCGTTATGCCATGCAGCACCTTGCGCTGTTTCGCAGTAAAAGCAGTACCGGAACCGGCAATCACGTTCCGGATACCGACCTGTGCCATCGACAGAACATCGAATTGTCCTTCGACAACATATACCTTGTCTGCTTTTTGAATCGCTGCTCGCGCCTGATATAATCCATAAAGATTCTCACCTTTTGTAAACAGAATTGTTTCAGCCGTATTTTTATATTTAGCAGATTGATCATTGATCGCCCGCCCTGTAAAGCCTACAACCTGACCTGTCTTATTGAAATACGGGAAAAGAACACGTTGCCAAAACACGTCTTTGAGCCGCTTCTTCTCCTCATTCCAATAAGAGACACCTGCCGCAATCAAATTATCTTGCTGATATCCTTTAGCGACCATTGCCCGGCTCAGCCCATCAAAGTCAAAAGCAAAACCTAACCCATAGAGGTCTATTATCTCCTGAGAAATTTTTCGCTCTGCCAAATAAGCTTTTCCCTCCGGAGACGAATTTAAATTATCCCTGAACAGGTTGTATGCTTCTGTGATTGCGATCATAGCAGAAGTGCGTGCGTCCTGCCGTTGCTGCTGTTCCGGAGACAATTCGATCACCGGCACCTCAATATTGTGTTTACGGCCAAGTTCCCGTATCGCTTCCGGATACGACAAACCATCATGCTGCATACGGTACCAAATCACGTTCCCACCTTTGCCGCAACTAAAACATTTGCAGATTCCTTTTGACGGAGAGACAGTAAACGAAGGAGTTTTCTCAGAGTGGAACGGGCATAAGCCTGTATAATTCACCCCTTTTTTATGAAGAGTGATATCCTCTGATATTTCAGTGACGATATCGACTTCATCAAGTATTCTATCTATTATTTCTTGAGGAATCTGATTCATAGTTTTTCGAATAAATCAAGCTGCCGGGAATCCATCAGCTTAAAAGTTTCTTCTACTGTAAAGTTAAGCTCTTTAGCCACTCTCATCATTTCGTCTTGTGTGGGTTGTACATATCCCCATGCCAATTCCGACCATCGTTTTTGATTAATGCCCACCCGAATCAAAAAATCACGATCCGGATGGAACAATTCCGGACGTCCGAATTTTATCTCAAGGAGATTCCTCATCATAGGATTGTTGAGACGCGGACGGAGAGGGATATCATGCCTATAACAATAGAGATAAACGGCATCCTCTGTTTTGCATAGCATATCTGCTATATCTTTGAGAGGTATCTTCTTCTCAAGCTCACTACGTAACGTAGCATCTTCAGCCGGACTCCAATTTGCCTTTTTAACCATATCAATTTATTCGTCTTGTTATCCGTTCTGTACGAACTCTCCTTGCTCTACGTGAGTAAACATCACTATCATAGTCAGCAGACATTGAGAAAAAATATACACACAGAAATAGAACAGCGACGATTTGTCTGGCCGGTTCGCACATCGATAGCGGAATATCAAACCTACGGCAAAAGACAAACTTCGAAAGCTCTGTCGCTTTTTGAATGCCCGCCTTCTCATAGATTCGTTTTAGAGTACTCTTTATAGTATTCTCTGGCTTCTTGAGCAGATCAGCTGTCTCTTTTATCGAGTAACCGAACCCTATAAATTCGGCTATCTCCTCCTGACATTTACCCAGTTTGACATTTAAATTCATACCTATTTTATCTCACTAATGACCCAAATATCATCTTCTTGCACACCATACTTCAAGAAAATCTGATTGATCCCATCGTATACATGTTGGGGAATATCCCTAAAAGCGTGCTTCTTACGACTAAAATCAGATTCAGCCGTACAACCTAAAAAGGCATACAATTCAGCTTTAGCTTTACGAATGTCTTCTAAAGTCATTTTATCAAATCCCGGAGCAAACGAATAGCGAAAATGTGGTATTGCCATAATTTCAAATTTTCATTAATTTTATTGCGACAATTGATTAATTTATTTGCAAATATAGAAAATAACTTTCTAATATCGCAAATATAATATTCTATTTCTTCAAATTAATTGATTTATTATCCATAACCAGTTGAATATTATTCAATAAACTTGCATATATGAAAACAAGCAGTAAGGATATATTAGCCAATATCATTAAAATTAGGAATGATAGGGGATTGACACAGGCTGCCGTTGCAGACAGCATAGAGGTCGACTATAGTAGTTATAGCAAATTAGAGAGCGGTGTTACCAAACTATCCTTAGAGCGACTTGAAAAAATCGCAAGTTTCTTTAATATGGACCTTATTGACATATTAACTTATCCTCAAAAGTATGTCCCCTACAATTCAGAAAATATGCCAGAAACATCTGAACCGAAAATAGTAGTACAAATAGAATTGGATATAAAGCAAAAAGAAGAGGTATTGAAACTAATTTTAGGAGAACAAAATACTTCAATATTATTAAAAAAATAAACTATGGTGGTAATTAGAATATTCTCTATTTATAAAATTAATAGAGAATTAAAACAGTGGAAGAAGAAATACCCTCAGTATCAAATTGAAGAACTTGAATACCCCACAAAAGATTGTTATGTGATTTATAAATATGGCACAAGAAATAATGTTCTTCAACCTATAGAAGCAGTCAAAGGAGCACAAAAAGGTTTTATAGAAGGCTTTATAAATAAACAATTCAATTCCAACAGAATTTTTCAACCCATCGAATTCGAGTATGAAATATTAAAGAATGGCATGAATGAATTCTTTGTGGATGATAACAGCATAGATGTCAACAAAGAACTTATGGAAGAGAATAAAAAACTACGCGAAGAGCTGCTTGAACAAATGAATAAAAACCAAAAATTAATAATAGAGAACTCTCAACTTAAAGCAAAATCCGTTTAAGAAAACAGTTAAATAATGTCTATAAAGTGCTATTACATAACACTTTAATTATATCCTGTACCGGAACAAAATTGGGACAAAATAATAAAAAACTAATGAATATATAACGTAACATGCAACTGATAATCAACAATTTACAATATAGACAAATCCGTCATCAAGTCGGATCTCCGCAACTATTTAAAAGAGAAGTAATTACTTCTCTTTTTTTTATTTCCAGAGAAACCATAAAGAGGTGGCTCAGTTTGGCTTAGTCTGAAAATTTTGGGTATTTGGTTAAAATGCCTACTTTTGTATTATGGTCTCCTTTTTGAATCTGAACCCAACCTATCATTGAACCATAGTAAGGACTTTTTTATACCTTTATTCGTGAAACTCTCCCTCTACAGAAGCGGATATACTAAAAGAGAGGAGCTAAGATCACTCTCCACTCCTCCCACACGACAAACAACTAAAATTATTACTATTTGATGCCATCCAATGCTCTTTTGGCAGTAGCATTAGCGGGGTCTATAGCCAGAATTTTGTTCCAGTATTCTTTGGATTCAGGCAGCTTGTTGGCCACCAGATAATAATAGCCCAAATAACTGTAACATTCAACAAGTGCGGAATTATAACGGGGATCATTCTTGTTCACCAATAATGCAGCCACCTCTTCATAATAAGGTTTGGCAAGTCCCTGTGTCGTTTCCGGATCCAAGGCAGAGTTGGCACGCGCACGCCAGAAGTTACCTAAATAACTATCTGGAGCCGCTTGTGCAATCACCGCAAAAACCGAATCGGCAGAAACAAGTGCCGCTTTCCGCTCATCAAGGCTGACAGTCAGCGTATCGCTTTGTGTCCCTTTCCCATAATAAAGCTTACCTATCTGAAATTGTAGATCAGCAGTCTGCTCGTCAGCAGGTAAGGCCTCATAATATTTCTGATAGGCAGCAATTGCATCCGTGTAATCATTCTTTTGCTCATAAGCATTAGAAATTTCACGCCATAGCTCAGTTTTGGACGTATCCAGTTCAATCGCTTTCTGGTATTGCATGACAGCTTCATCATATTTCTTCAAAGCATTGAGCAGATGTCCGTAATACATATAATCCAAGTAGGAATAATCGGCTTTATCTGCAGCATTGAAAAAAGCGTCAGCTGCTTTTTGTGCATCATCGTAACGTTTCATATCCGTATAATTGTACATTGCCAAGCGATTGAAAGCAGCATGACGCGCATTACGCTTTAAACCCAAGTTGGCAACTTCAAGAGATTTCTCAAAATCATGATTCAAGAAAAGAGCAAAAGCATATTTCACCAAATCATCTTCAGTAGTTTCAGACGAATGGATAAAACGGGCATATGCCTCGGATGCTTTATCAAAACGGTTATTCATATAATATACTTCAGCCAGTTTCTTGTCTGCAAGAACACTGGATGGAACCACCGACTTCAACTGTTCCAATTTTTCAATAGCCTGTTGCGGATTGGCTCCTTTATAAATATCAGCCAGTTTCAAATATGCCTGTTCATTCTTTGAATCGAAATAAATGGCTTGTTCATACATTTGGCAGGCTTTACCAGCATCTTTTTGGACAACAGCAATGTCACCTTCCAATACAGAAACAGCAGCAGATTTATTGTCCGCCTTTTTAGCCAAAGCCAAATATTCTTCAGCTTCAGATAGCTTCCCGGCATCGAGAAAAGCACGTGCAACGGCTACTACCAATTCCGGGTTCTTTTTATTCTTTCCTTTTAATAACTGCCCGGCTTCATCCGAAGCTTGTGCCGGATTAACCTGAATAAGTTCTTTCATTTTGGCAAGCCCCGCTTGCCATTCGGCATTATCCGATTGCGCAAACAGCGAACCGGTTGCTATAAATGCCCCTGCTAACAAGATTTGAAATCGTTTCATTGTAATCAAATTTTAGTTATTATTCGTCCTTTACATCCACTACGCGTACAGGTTGAGTGGCCGGAACCAGTCCGGATTTCAATATGATCCGTTGCCCTCTGTCGGAAGTTAAAAAAGAGGCAAATCCCCAGGGCAATGCATTACGGGGATCATTAAGTAAAACATAAATGGGTCGTGCCAATGGATAATCACCATAATACAGATAAGCCTGATAGGGTTTATAACTATTCTCCGGTGTAGCCACATCTTCTGCACTGACAGCCATTACTCTAATTTCATTGCGAAAAGACAAGTTGGTCGTATCACTCCGGTTTCCCAACCAATTGACTCCGATTACCCCAATCGCATCAGGAGTTTGAGCTACATAGTCAATCACTTGCTGATTGGTCCGTAAAGCTTTTACCTCTGTTGTAGAGAACGGTTTTCCTCCACAGATAGAATCGGTAGCAAAACGTACGGTACTTGAATTCCGATTATCGAATACTACTCGGATATCCTTCAATGAAGAACCCGGATATACTTCTTTCCAACTTTTCACTTCCCCAGTCAATATCCGGCGAATATCGCGCACACTAATCAGGGAGTCCGGATTCTGACGATTCACAATCAAAGCCAATCCGTCCGTCGCCAACTTTATCTCTCGCGGATAAAATTTACGGCTATGAAACGAATTCATTTCTTCCTCAGTCAATGTCCGCGTTGCAATGGCCAGACGCACACTGTCTTTAAGAAGCAAATTGATTGCTTCCACCTCTGTCGTATAGCGAGGAACAATTCCGGCTAAAGGGTAAACTCCCTCAAACACATCAATCTCCTCTTGGACGATAGGTTGGAAACTTTCATCAGCGGCAATTGCTATTACCCCTGATGTATACGTGTCAGTCAGTCCGTCTTTAGGTTTACGGTTACAAGCTGCCAATATCCCTAAAATGCATATACCGATTAGCCAAAATTGTTTCTTCATCATTTTATTTTACTGTAATCTAAACATTACCGGAACTGTATATTTCACTCTCACAGCTTTTCCGTTCTGCTTCCCGGGAATCCATCGGGGCATAGATTGAATTACGCGGAGTGCTTCTTTGTCCAAGTAAGGATCAACACCACGAGCCACACGTGCATCGGCAATCGAACCGTCTTTCTCTACTACGAACTGCACAATTACACGCCCTTGTGTCCCATTCTCCTGAGCAATCGTCGGATATTTGATGTTTTTCGCAAGGAATGCCATCAACTCCGCATTTCCTCCGGGATATGTCGGCATCTGTTCTACCATGTCAAACACTTTTTCCGGCTCCGGTTCCGCTTGGGTAACCACCTGTTTCAAGTCAGCAATGTCCTTACCATTCTCTTCATCATTACCTTTCACATCGGCTATGGAGATAGCTACCTTCGTTTCCGTCAGTTCTTGCTGGCTCTTAATCTCATCATCTTCATGCACTTCCTCGTCTTTTTTGATGACGGGTGCAGTAAATTTGATAGAACTCTTCAGTGCAGGAGGCGGAGGTGCCACCGGTTCTACCCGCTTCATTTCTTCCTGCTTAATCTCGGGTTCTTCCAGTTGTGACAAAGTAGTCACTTCCGTCATCACCTCTTTCTGCTTCGGTGTAGCAATCTTGATAAGTGTCGGTATACTAAATCCGACCAAAGCAATCACCAGCACAATCACCATCGCCAAATTGTGACGTTTAGGAGATTCCGAACGCATTTTAAAAGCGCCGTATGCCTTATTCTTGCCTTTGAATATCAGTTCACACCATTCAGGGGAGGTCAAATCTATTTTTGCCATTTCATTTTCTTTTTAGGTGTTACTTTATCATTCGGCAAGATTTTGTGAAAGCTCGCCTTTCGAGTCATAATTCTTTATCAAGAATTGGTCGGCTTCAGCAATATCCGTAATCACATACTTACCTATATTACATATCTGCATTTCATCGAGAGCATCAATCAGATTTCTATACGAAGCTTCATCTGTGGCTTTTATAATAACCGTCGGCGTATTCTTTCCGCTTTTTATTTCAGAAAGTTGCTTTCTGAAATCGTCCTCTGATATCTTAAGATCCAATTTTTGTTGCTTCAATTCGTTCACTTGACGAACAGCAGCAGCATTTTTCTTTAATAGAACAGCCCGCAAACCATCCGGTTTATAAGACGTCTCTTTCAACGAGGTATAATCCTTATAGTTAGGTTCACCTTCATAATAATATAGCTTGTTGTCACTTCCCAACAAAAGAGTAATAGCTTGTGAAGCTTTCACCTTACTTTGCTGTTCTTCCGTGATACTTTTGTCGTTACTCGGCATGCTTATCTCCATCGTCTGAGGTTTGCTCAACGAGGTACAAAGCATAAAGAATGTAATCAGCAACATATTCATATCTACCATCGGCGTAAAATCAACGCGTACGGTCATCTTCTTCTGTTTACTGCCCTTCTTTTTATTGCCGCTTTCTTGTACTTCAGCACTCATAATTTTTTCGTTTTAGTTTTCAGAAGTTGTTTTCAGAGAAGTGATCAGATTATACCTGTTTTCTCTGAGGTCCTGAAGGGAGTTCATAACTTTCTTAATTACAGCATACGGAGTAGCCTGGTCTGCTTTGATTGCAATACGCAAATCCGAATTTACCGCACGTGCATTACGCACCCACGCTTTAAACTGGTTATCAATGCTGTCACAGGGGATACCTTCGTTTTTCAAGATAGCATCTTGTTTCTCGGACGGAAGATCCAGAAAAGTTTTCATACTCTTCATCGGTACTCCGAAAGTAGATGAGAGTGCAAATGTCTTTTCCTGTTCCGGCGTGAAGGTTACTCCATATTCTTCACCCATTTTTTCAAGCACGGCTTTCAGATCCGATTGCTTATCCATACTCATGAATATCTTACCATCGGGATCAACCAATATTGAAAGAATATTCTTTTCCGGAATTTTAATTTCAGAGACTGAGGCCGGAGTCGTCACCTGTACCGGTTCTTTTTTTACGAACGTAGACGTCAGCATAAAAAAAGTAAGTAACAGTACTGTAACGTCACTCATCGCCGTCATGTCGATGAACGTACTTTTCTTTTTAATCTTTGCTCTACCCATGATCTTAGAATTTTATAGGGTTAGCACGTTTATTTATGAGTTGCAGCAAATGTCTGCACAATAGAGAATCCGACCTCGTCGAGACTGTAAGTCAACTTATCAATTTTATTTGTATAGTAGTTATAAGAAATAACAGCTAAAGCACCGGTAAGAATACCAAAAGCCGTATTAATCAAGGCTTCGGAAATACCTTGTGACAAAGCCATTGAATCGGCAGAACCACCCGCAGCCAATGCAGCAAATGAACGGATCATACCGATTACTGTTCCAAGCAATCCCATCAACGTACCCAACGTGGTAATAGTACCGATAATCGGAAGATTCTGCTCCATCATAGGAAGTTCAAGTGCAGTAGCTTCCTCCAATTCTTTTTGGATGGCAAGCAACTTCTGATCCTTAGATAAAGTGGCATCCTTTTCCATTTCATCGTATTTCTTCAAAGTAGCCGTTACCACATTAGCTACAGAACCTTTCTGGTTGTCACAAATTTCTTGTGCTTTCTGCAAATTTCCAGCAGCCAGGGCAGCCTTAATATTAGTAACGAACTTCACCAAAGAGCCCTTACCAAAAGCAGAACGAAGAGCAAAATAGCGCTCAATACTTAGTGCAAGCACTGTCAACAGTAAAGTCTGAATAACCGGTACAATAATTCCACCTTTGTAGATTGTCCCCAAAAAGTTACCGGGAAGCGGATGATTGTTAGGGTCATTGTTCATAAAGTTGGAAGGATTCCCTAACAAGAAATGATAAATACAAATTGCTATCACAAAGCAACATACAATAACCCATCCAGCAGATTTGATACCTTTAAAAGAGGTAGATTTTTTTTGAGTAGTTTCCATAATTAGTTTTTTTTGTTTTTAAAGAATTTGTTATTTGATTGAAATTAAAATTTCAGAAATGGTTGGACGCAATGCACCTCAAGCCCTACAACTCCGGTTTCTAACGAAGCTGCATAGCAAACATGCACCACAAGTAAAATGTAGAATTAAATAAGGATACGTCTTAGTGCGAATATATGATATTCACAGCTTGATTGAGCATAAATCGGATCCTTATCGGAATGGAAGGATTTACTCTTGTCCAAGAACAACAAATTCTCTCTCAAACACAATTTCTGCAGGATATCGCGTAAGAAGTCTACAACTTCAATTCCACGACGCAGACGCTGGTTATGGGAAGAGGAATACAATTCAGATATCGGTTTATTTCCCAATTCGACATCTGAAACAGATAAAGCTTGAAGATGATTGTGATAAGAAATATCTCCATTCAAACTGGTCTTTGTACGGTTTGTGGATGAAGATTCTGAAATACAACAAGTAGAAGCAGAAAAACCTTTTGTACAGTTCAAAGCATTGCCGCTCATGCTAAATGATAGCATCAGCAAAATAAAGGTTAATATGAACTTTACAGAGGTTTTCATTGTTTGTCTTATTATCGAAAATTGACCTTTTATAGAAATCGGGTGTAAAAGTAATAACAAAAAGCATATGATCTGCCAAATTCACATCTTTTAATCATACAATTTCCTATCCTATATTAAGAACACTTCTAAAAGCATTTTTGTTTTAACAAATTAAATAATAATTTGCTAATCGTGAATAAAAGAATTAATGAAATGTAGATATGGAAACGCGAAAATCCCCTTGCCCCCGTATTCCGGGTTGCAAGGGGATCCTTCAGAAAAAAACGGCGACTACCTACTCT
>ENA-UEQP01002407-UEQP01002407.1-human-gut-metagenome-genome-assembly--contig:-NODE-2407-length-14188-cov-3.203246_pt1 | contig 14188 bp, 11 predicted proteins | sample MGYA00242951_ERZ507951 | MGnify/ENA primary metagenome ERZ507951 (study PRJEB26167, sample SAMN06115539) | human gut metagenome | host: Homo sapiens | place: China:Shanxi | collected 2015-11-18...
ACCGCGCTTCCGAATTTTGGCTCCGGCCGTTTGCCCTCCTCGGCATACACCACTGTGGCGCCCGTGCCCATATTGCCCACCACGCCTTTTTTCTGCTGGCTGAAGCGCAGCGCGCCCGCCGCCATGGCTTCAATTTCATTCATGCGGCGCACGGGGACACCCAGGATCTCCTCTCCCACATGGGTCGCCCGTCCGCCGGTAGCGGCGATCCAGGCAAAATCTTCTTCAGTCATGGCGTTGTCCGCAGCAAACCGGCTCAGTGCCGCGCAGAAGGATTTATGGCTGCTCATCGGCCCCATGCGCATGGGCGTGATAAAGCGTTTTCCGTCCTCCGTCATAGCCCTCAGCTTTGTGGCCGAGGTGCCCGCGTCCAGTCCCAAAATCAGTTTCATGCTGCTCCTCTCTCAGATATTCCTCCACTGCCTGAAGCTGGGCCGGGGTGTTCACCCCCAGCATTTCCTCTGCAGTACATGCCGCGCACACGCCGACCCGGCCGCCCGCGTCCTGCAGCAGCTTCGGCACGTCTGTCAGGTAGTATTCCCCCTGAGCATTGTTGTTGTTCAGCTGCCCCAGTGCGGCAAACAGTTTTTTGCAGTCAAACACGTATACCCCCGCGTTCAGCTCGCGGATTTTTTTCTGTTCGCTCGTACAGTCCCTGTCCTCCACCACTCGGTCAAAGGTGCCGTCGGCGCGGCGCAAAATGCGGCCATAGGGCAAATCCTCCGTGCAAACGGCCGCCAGAATGGTGCATACGTTGCCTTCTTTCTCCTGCGCCTCAAACATGGCGCGGTACGTCCGCTCACGCATCAGGGGCATATCGCCGCAGCATACCAGAACCGGGCCGTCATAATCGCCCACGGCTTCCTGGGCGCAGGCCACGGCATGTCCTGTCCCCAGCTGCTCGGCCTGCATGGCAAAGGGGTAGCCGGCAAAAGCCTGCTCCACTTTTTCGTGCTGATACCCCGCCACGATAATGATATCTTCCTTGTTCAAAAACTGCAGGCCGTCCAGCACATAGCCCAGCAGTGGCTTTCCCAGCGCCGTGCGCAGCACCTTGGGCAGATTGCAGCCTTCCGACTGCAGGCGGGTACCTTTACCCGCCGCCAAAACGATCGCTTTCATTTCCGAATGCTCCTCATTGCAAAAATTTTCCAGCCGAAAAAATACGCGTTTGATTTTCCCGCGCCGCTTCGGACGTTGCTTTTTTTCATCGGCAGCAGCAAAAACAGCTGCTTCCCGGTTATTTTACCATAGAAAAACCTTCTTGTCACAAAAATTTATGAAATTCCGCTCTTCGACAAATACTATGAGCGAACGACCAAAATAAGCAAAAAACAGACGACACAGAAAGGCGGAATGAATACTATGTCACGCATTGTGATTGCGCTGGGCGGCAACGCATTGGGCAATACCGCACAGGAACAGCAGGAAAGAATTGAGCAGGCTGCCCCTTCCCTGATCGGGCTGATCAAGCAGGGCAACGAAATCCTGGTCAGCCACGGCAACGGTCCCCAGGTGGGTATGATCAACCTGGCCTTTGACGAAGCTGCCAAAAACGACAACCGGGTGGCGCGCATGGATCTGCCCGAATGCACAGCCATGAGCCAGGGCTATATCGGCTATCACCTGCAGAACGCCATCGGCAACGAGCTCGCCTCCCGCGGCATGAACAAGGACGTCGCGACCGTCGTGACGCAGGTGCTCGTCGACGAGGCTGACCCCGCTTTCCAGCATCCGACCAAGCCCGTCGGCGCGTTCTACGACAAGGAGACCGCCGACCGCATCGCCGCAGAAAAGGGCTACACCATGGTCGAGGACGCGGGCCGCGGCTACCGTCAGGTCGTTCCCTCCCCCAAGCCGATCGACGTCATTGAAAAGAACACTGTCAAGGCGCTCGTCGACAACGGTACGGTCGTCATCACCGTCGGCGGCGGTGGTATCCCCGTCGTGCGCCGTGACGGCAAGCTCTACGGCACGCCCGCGGTCATCGACAAGGACTTTGCCTCCGCCAAGCTTGCCGAGCTCCTCGATGCTGATATGCTCGTCATCCTGACGGCGGTCGAGAAGGTCGCCATCAACTTCGGCAAGCCCGACCAGAAGGGTCTCGACACCCTGACGCCGGACGAGGCGCGCAAGTATATCGACGAAAAGCAGTTTGCCCCCGGCTCCATGCTGCCGAAGGTCCAGGCCGCCATGTCGTTCGCCGAAAGCAAGCCCGGCCGCGTCGCGCTCATCACGCTGCTGGAAAAGGCGGCCGAGGGCATCGAGGGCAAGACCGGCACCCGCGTGCAGATGTAACATTCGTTCCAAACAACCCGCACTTTTATGCAAAAGGCCCGCTCATTGAGCGGGTCTTTTTTCGTTTTTTCCATGGAGTATCCACTCTTTTCTCCCCTATGACTAAAAGAGCCAAGCCTTTTTTGGTCAAGTTTGATCACCGATTTTCGTTTTTCCTGTTGATAAATTTTACCATTTTATGTATCATGGTAATAACGGTATTCAAATCTTTTGATTGCCGTAAAATTTAAGGAGGATTTACCGAAATGAAGAAGTTCCTTGCACTGCTCCTGAGTCTCGTGATGGTCCTCGCCCTCGTCGCCTGCGGCGATAAGAAGGACGATGCCAACACCGACGATCAGGACAACAATGATGCTGCCGATTTCAAGGTCGGCTTCATCATGCTCCACGACGAAAACTCTACCTACGACCTCAACTTCATCAACGCTGCTAAGGCCGCCTGCGAGAAGCTCGGCGTCGAGTACACCATCGTGACCAACGTTCCCGAAGGTCAGGAGTGCTACGACAAGGCCGCTGAGCTCGCCGACGCCGGCTGCAACATCATCTTCGCCGACTCCTTCGGTCACGAGGACTACATGATCCAGGCCGCGAAGGACTTCCCCGACGTGCAGTTCTGCCACTCCACCGGCACCAAGGCGCACACCGAGGGTCTCTCCAACTACCACAACGCCTTCGCTTCCATCTATGAGGGCCGTTACCTCGCCGGTATCGCTGCCGGTATGAAGCTCAACGAGATGATCGCCAACGGTGAGTTCACCGCAGACGAGGCCAAGATCGGCTACGTCGGCGCCTTCACCTATGCCGAGGTTATCTCCGGCTACACCTCCTTCTTCCTGGGCGCTCGCTCCGTCTGCCCCACTGCCACGATGGAAGTCACCTTCACCGGCAGCTGGTATGACGAGACCGCCGAGAAGGAAGGCGCGCAGAAGCTCATCAAGAACGGCTGCAAGCTCATCAGCCAGCACGCCGACTCCATGGGCGCTCCCACCGCTTGCGAGACCGCCGGTGTTCCCGACGTTTCCTACAACGGTTCCACCGAGGCTGCCTGCCCCAACACCTATCTGATCTCCTCCCGCATCGACTGGGCTCCCTACTATGAGTATGCCATCACCGCTGCCATGAACGGCGAGGCCATCGACGCCGACTGGACCGGCACCCTTGCGACCGGCTCCGTCGTGCTGACCGACCTGAACGAGAACGTTGCTGCCGAGGGCACCGCTGAGGCCATTGCCGATGCGACCGCCAAGCTCGAGAGCGGCGAGCTCCACGTCTTCGACTGCTCCACCTTCACCGTGGACGGCCAGCCTGTCACCTCTTACATGGCTGACGTCGACACCGATCCCGACTACACGCCCGACACCGAGGTTGTCCAGGACGGTTATCTGGCTGAGTCCACCGCCCGTTCCGCCCCGTACTTCCAGCTCATGATCGACGGCATTGATCTGCTGGATACTAATTTCGGCTAATTGTTTCTGCTACTACATATCGGGCTGCCTTCGGGCAGCCCGATATCTTTTTTCTTTTTATGGCACTTTTCGCTATTTTGCTAAAAATTTTTGTACACTTCTAATTTTTTTTGTGTTTTTTTCTGTTTTACATTTACAACGCCGTTCAATTATGCTAATATATGACTTGTACAAATACAATGCTGCGGGGCTTTCTTCCTGTGCCCTCCAGCGGAAAAAGGGGTGACCGCCTTGGGAACTGCATGCGCAGTTAAAATGGAGAATGTCACGAAGCGGTTCGGCAAAGTGGTGGCGAACAACGCCATCAACCTTGAGCTGCACGAGGGCGAGATCCTGTCGCTGCTCGGCGAAAACGGCAGCGGCAAGACCACGCTGATGAACATGCTCTCCGGCATCTATTTCCCCGACGAGGGGCAGATCTACGTCCACGACAAGCCTGTGACCATCGCATCTCCCAAGGATGCCTTCGATCTGGGTATCGGCATGATCCACCAGCACTTCAAGCTGGTCGATCTGTTCACCGCCACCGAGAATATCATTCTCGGTCTGGAGGGCAAGCTGGATCTGAACAACGCACGCCAGAAGGTCAAGGACATCTGCGACAAGTACGGCTTCGATATCGATCCCGACATGAAGATCTACGATATGTCCGTGTCCCAGAAGCAGACCGTCGAGATCGTCAAGGTGCTGTACCGCGGCGCGGACATCCTGATCCTGGATGAGCCCACCGCCGTGCTGACCCCGCAGGAGACGGACAAGCTGTTCGCCGTCATGCGCAACATGAAGGCCGACGGCAAGTCCCTCATCATCATCACCCACAAGCTCCACGAGGTACTGGACGTGTCCGACCGGGTGGCCGTGCTCCGCAAGGGCGAGTACATAGGCGACGTGCTGACCAAGGACGCCGACCAGCAGTCCCTGACCGATATGATGGTGGGTCACAGCGTGGCTCTGAACATCAACCGCCCCACGCCCGTCAACGTCACGCCCCGCCTGAAGGTGGAGGGTCTGACCGTATACGACGAGCTGGGCGTCAAGCGTCTGGACAATGTGACCTTCGACGTAAACGCCGGCGAGGTGCTGGGCATTGCCGGCATCGCGGGCTCCGGCCAGCGGGAGCTGCTGGAATCCATCGCCGGTCTGTACCCCGTCACCTCCGGCACCGTGACCTATATCTCCCCGGAGACCAACGAGGAGAAAAACCTGGTGGGCATGGATCCCATGGACATCCGCAAGAACGGCGTGGCCATGAGCTTTGTCCCCGAGGATCGTCTGGGCATGGGTCTGGTGGGCTCCATGGGCATGACCGGCAACATGATGCTGCGCTCCTGGCGCAAGGGCAAGAGCATCTTCCTTGATCGCAAGGATCCCGAGGCGCTGGCGCAGCGCATCTGGCAGGAGCTGGAGGTGGTCACTCCCAGCACCGCCTTCCCCGTCCGCCGCATGTCCGGCGGCAACGTGCAGAAGGTGCTGGTGGGCCGCGAGATCGCCCAGCAGCCCTCCGTGCTGATGACCGCCTACGCTGTCCGCGGTCTGGATATCAACACCTCGTACACCATCTACAACCTGCTGACCGAGCAGAAAATGAAGGGCGTGGCCGTCGTCTATGTGGGCGAGGATCTGGACGTGCTGCTGGAGCTGTGCGACCGCATCGTGGTACTGTGCGGCGGTCAGGTCTCCGGCGTTGTGGACGGCCGCAAGACCAACAAGCTGGAAGTGGGTGCTCTGATGACCCGCGTGGAAGGAGGCAAGGCAGATGAATAAGAAAGGTTCCCTCTTTCATATCTCCAAGCGTGATACGCTGCCTCTGTCCAAGGCTCTGCTGATCCGGGGCGGCATCCTGCTGCTGGCGCTGGTGTTCTGCGGACTGATCACCACCCTGCTGACCGGTCAGGATCCCATCGCCGTCTACGGCACGATCCTCAAGGGTGCCTTCGGCACCTCCCGCAAGATCTGGGTCACCGGCCAGAACGTAGCCGTGCTGCTGGGTATCTCTCTGGCGGTGACGCCCGCGTTCAAAATGCGGTTCTGGAACATCGGCGCCGAGGGTCAGACCCTGATCGGCTGTCTGGCCACCACCACCTGCATGATCCTGCTGGGCGGCAAGGTCTCCAATTTCCTGCTGATCGTCATCTCTCTGGCGGCTGCGCTGCTGGCCGGCGCCGTATGGGGCTTCCTGCCCGCCTTCTTCAAGGCCAAATGGAACACCAACGAGACGCTGTTCACCCTGATGATGAACTATATCGCCATGCAGCTGGCCTCCTACTTTATCATTATCTGGGAGGTGCCCAAGGGCGCCGGTAAGATCGGCATTATCAACCAGGCTTCCGAGGCCGGCTGGCTGCCCCGCATCGGCGGACAGGCACAGCTGCTCCCCATTCTGGTGGTGGCTCTGCTGACCGGCATGATGTACGTGTACCTTACCTACAGCAAGCACGGCTACGAGATCGCCGTGGTGGGCGAGAGCCAGCGCACCGCCAGCTACGCCGGCATCAAGGTGGATCGTGTGATCATCCGCACCATGGTGCTCTCCGGCGCTATCTGCGGCCTGATGGGATATATCCTGACCGCCGGCATCAGCCACACCCTGACCACCACCATCGTGGACAGCCGCGGCTTTACCGCCGTCATGGTGTCCTGGATGTCCAAGTTCAACCCCTTCATCATGATCGCCGCCTCCCTGCTGCTGGTGACCATGGATCGCGGTGCCGGCGAGATCTCCACCGCCTTCAGTCTGAACCAGTCCTTCGCGGATATTCTGACCGGTATCATTCTGTTCTTCATCATTGCTACCGAGTTCTTCATCACCTACAAGGTCACTCTGCGCAAGAGCAGCAAAAAGGAGGCGTAACGGATGGGCTTCGACTTTGTATCCTTCTTCCCCCGCGCGGTCATGCAGGGTATCCCCCTGCTGTTCGGCAGTACCGGCGAGATCCTCACGGAGAAGTCCGGTAACCTGAACCTAGGTATTCCCGGCATCATGTACGTGGGCGGCATCAGCGGCGTTATCGGCTCGTTCTTCTACGAGCAGGCCGCCGGCGGGCAGCTGAACGGCTTTCTGGCCATCATGATCCCCATTCTGTGCTCCCTGCTGGGCTCCCTGCTGATGGGTCTGCTGTACTGCTTCCTGACCGTCACCCTCCGCGCCAACCAGAACGTCACCGGTCTGGCTATGACCACCTTCGGCGTGGGCGTGGGCAACTTCTTCGGCGGCTCCCTCATTAAGCTGACCAACAGCGAGGTGCCCTCCATCGCTCTGTCCAGCACCAGCCTGTACTTCAAGACCACGCTGCCCGGCGCCGACAGCACTGGTTGGTTCGGCCAGCTGTTCCTGTCCTACGGCTTTCTGGCGTATGCGGCCATTATCATCGCGCTGGGCGCGTCCTACTTCCTGAACCACACCCGTCCCGGACTGCACCTGCGCGCCGTGGGCGAGAGTGCCTCCACCGCCGATGCCGCCGGCATCAACGTCACCAAGTACAAGTATCTGGCCACCTGCATCGGCTCCATGATCGCAGGTCTGGGCGGTCTGTACTACGTGATGGACTACGCCAACGGCGTGTGGTCCAACAACGCCTTCGGCGACCGCGGCTGGCTGGCCATCGCGCTGGTCATCTTCACCATCTGGCGGCCCAATGTCAGCATTCTGGCCTCCATTCTGTTCGGCGGCCTGTACATTCTGAACATCTACCTGCCCACCGGCGCACAGATGGCCGTGAAGGAGCTGTACAAGATGCTGCCCTACGTCATCACTCTGGTGGTGCTGATCATCGTCTCCCTGCGCAAGAAGCGGGAGGATCAGCCCCCTGCGTCCCTCGGTCTTTCCTATTTCCGCGAGGAACGCTGACATCACCGTAAAAAGAGTAGGCCGCTTGCGGCCTGCTCTTTTTTCTCTATATCCACAATCTGTCAAGGAGGAATCCGCCATGTCCACCCTGCTCATTAAGAATATTGCCCAGCTGGTCACCTGCGACGACAACGACCGCATCCTGCAAAACGCGGATATCTACTGCGAGGACGGCTTCATCAAGTCCATCGGCACGGCGCTGGACGTCACCGCCGATGAGGTCATCGACGGGCGGCACATGCTGTGCTATCCCGGCCTTGTAAACACCCACCACCATCTCTATCAGGTGTTCTCCCGCAACCTGCCGCAGGTGCAGAACATGGAGCTGTTCGACTGGCTGAAGACCCTGTACGAGATCTGGAAGAATCTGGACGAGGATGTGATCCGGCTGTCCAGTCTCACCGGCATGGGCGAGCTGATGAAGCACGGCTGCACCACCTGCTTCGACCACCACTACGTCTTCCCCGCCCACAGCGGCGACCTGCTGGGCGCACAGCTCAGCGCCGCCCGGGATCTGGGCATCCGCCTGTATATGAGCCGGGGCAGCATGGATCTCAGCGTCAAGGACGGCGGTCTGCCGCCGGACAGCGTGGTGCAGACCGTGGATGAGATCATGGCCGACAGCGTCCGCTGCATCGAAAAATACCACGACGACAGCTACGGCTCCATGCATCGGGTGGCGCTGGCACCCTGCTCCCCCTTCTCCGTGTCGGCAGAGCTGCTGCGGCAGAGCGCCCTTCTCGCCCGGCAGTACCATGTCCGGCTGCACACCCACCTGTGCGAGACGAAGGACGAGGAGAACTTCATGCTGGCGCGGGAGGGCGTCCGTCCGCTGGAATACATGGCGCGGCTGGGCTGGCTGGGCGGCGATGTGTGGTTCGCCCACGGCATCCACTTCAACGACGAGGAGCTGCGGCTGCTGGCGCAGACCGGCACCGGCGTGGCGCACTGCCCCATCAGCAACATGAAGCTGTCCAGCGGCATCGCCCGCATTCCGGAGATGCTGGCGCTGGGCGTGCCGGTGGGGCTGGCGGTGGACGGCTCCGCCAGCAACGACGGCTCCAGCCTGCTGGAGGAGCTGCGGGTGGCATTCCTGCTGCACCGGCTGCACTCCAGCCGTCAGGCGCCCACGGGCTATGACATGCTGAAGATCGCCACCCGTGGCAGCGCCCGGCTGCTGGGGCGTGACGACATTGGCCAGCTGGCCGAGGGCAAGTGCGCCGACCTGTTCATGCTCGACAGCCGCCGGCTGGAGCTGGTGGGCGCCTGCACGGATCCCGGCAGCGTGCTGGGCACCGTGGGCGTCCGGGGCGCCGTGGACTACACGGTGGTGCACGGCCGCGTCACCGTCCGGGACGGCCGCCTTGTCACCGTGGATGAGGAAAAGGTGGCGCAGGAGGCCAACGACAAATGCCGCGCCTATCTTGCCAAGGCGTAAACGCATGATTTGCGGTGGCTTTCGCTTTGGTTGCCGAAGGAAACTGTCACTGTGAGCCAGTGACCGTGTCGCCGGCGCACAATGACAGGGCTGCGCAGTCTGCCCTTCGCCCGGTTCCGCCAGATCCCGGTACTTTTCTGCGCGATAGTCAATATGAACGATCTGTTAAAAACTTTCCCTCTTTTCTTTACAGATGCCACTTTTCATGCTATAATGTTCCCAATTAGAAAATAGCAAATCGCTGGAAAGGAAGGAACTGTGAAGAAATACGTCCCCACCTACGAGGGCACTCTGCGCAAGCACGCGCTGACCGTGCCCCACTGCATCAGCAAGTGCAGCGGCATCCGCGTGTTTGGCCGCCGCATCAAATCGCTGGTGTTCAGCACCGATGTGGCCATTATCAAGAACATCAACGCCGACGCCATTATCGCCGTCTACCCCTTCACGCCCCAGGCCGGTATCACCCAGGCCATCATCGGCGTGTCTGACGTGCCTGTGTTCGTGGGCGTAGGCGGCGGCCTGACCAACGGGCAGCGCTCGGCGCATGTGGCCGCCTTTGCGGAGCATCAGGGTGCTTTCGGCGTGGTGTGCAACACCTTCATCGACGACGACACCATCCGCGCCATCAAAGCCACCGTGGAGATACCCGTGGTATACACCGTGGTATCCGAAAAGGTGGATCTGGAGAGCAAGCTGGCCGCGGGCATCGACTTTGTCAACGTCTCCGGTGCCGACCGCACCCCCGCCATCGTTGCAGAGATACGCGCCCGCTATCCGGAGCTGCCCATCATCGCCACCGGCGGCCCCACGGAGGAGACGATCCTGGCCACCATCGCCGCCGGCGCTAACGCCATCACATACACGCCGCCCACCAACGGGCAGCTGTTTGCCAAGGATATGCACCGCTACCGGGAGTGGTTCGCCCACATGGACGACCCGGAGGAGGACGAGAAGGCGTCCCCCTCCGACACAGCGCAGTGATGTAAAAGCGAGACTGTTGAAAAAGATCAGATAGATAGTAGGAAAGGGAACCCTCTGGGTTCCCTTTCAGCGTGTCGATAAACCTGCACGGTCACGCATATCGGAGGGAAGGATAGTGTGAAAGGGAACCGTCAGGGTTCCCTTTCGCGTTCAATCACCCGCCGCAGCGCAGCCGTTCAGAAACTGAACGGCTGCGCTTTTTCAGCTTCCGGCGCTTTGCTGCAAGAAGCCGGATCACCGTCCCTCCAGCAGCGCCCTATAGCCCTCCGGGAGCAGGTAGTCGATCTCTATGCGGTTCCCTTCATAAACACGAATTTCCCGGATGGCGGCGGCCACGGTGGGGCGATCCAATTCTGTCAGATGCCCCAGCACCAACAGCTCCTTCACCCACGGCAAAGACAGCGGATCGTCCTGTGCCATGCCGCGCAGCTTGTCCATCTGGGCCTGCAGCGCCTGTTCCTGCGCGTCATAGTCGGCGCGGCAGCGGAGGTAATCCTCCTTGGAGATCAGGGCGTCCTGATAGTCCTCGTAGGCGCTTTGCCGGCGGCGCTGGACGCGCTGCAAGGCGGCTTCCAGCTTTTGCGGCTGATCGGCGTCGGGATGCGGACGTTTCGCCGCGCTCTGCTGCGCCAGTTGGCGGAGGTTTTCTACGCCGGCAATGAGTTGGTTCAAATCATCCAGAACCACCTTTGTCAGCGCGTCGTGGGCGATATAATGCTTGCTGCACACGGACGCGCCGCAGCGCTTATACGAGCCGCAGGTGTAGAAGGTCTTGCCGCCCCATGTGGTCTTGACCATGGCGCGCTCACAGTCGCCGCACTTGAGAACGCCCGCAAAGGGGCTGATGCTCTGGCGGAAATCCGGCGTGCGGGCGTTAGCGTTCAGCAGAGTCTGCACCCGCCGCCACTGGTCTTGCTCGATGATCGGCTCATGAGTGCCGGACACCACCGTCCACCGGGAGCGATCCTTCCGTCTGGCTTTCCCGTGCATCTGAAGGCGGTCGTCCCGCCCCTGCTCCATGTTCCCGATGTACATCTCGTTTTGCAGGATACGGTGGATGGTGGCGTATGTCCAGTAGGTGGTGGCCGCCAGCCGGTGGTTGTTGCGGTATTTTTCGCCGGTGAGCCGCTTGTACTCGCTGGGGCAGGGGATGCCCTCCTCGTTCAGCTGCCGGGCGATGCGGAGCTTGCCCATCCCGTTTTCAAACAGGGTGAAGATGCGCCGCACCACCTCCGCCGCAGGCGGGTCGATGACCAGGCGATTGTGGTTTTGCGGGTCTTTGCAGTAGCCGTAACTGGCGAAGGCTCCGATGAACTCGCCCCGCTGCTGCTTGGCGCGGAGGGCGCTTTTGACCTTCTGGGAGATGTCACGGGCGTACTGGGTGTTGAACAGGTTTTTCAGCGGCATCATCATGTCGTAGGCGCCGCGGGCGCTGTCGATGTTATCCGTAACGGCGATGAACCGCACGCCGTGCTCCGGCAGCCAGCGCTCCAAGTAGCGGCCCGTTTCGATGTAGTCGCGGCCAAAGCGGGACAGATCCTTTACCAGTACGCAGCGGATGTGCCCACTTTCCATGTCCCGCAGCATCCGCTGAAAGGCGGGGCGTTGGAAATTCGTGCCGGTATAGCCATCGTCGGCGTAGCATTCCGCCATGACCAACTCAGGGTGGCTCCGGATGTACGCCTCCAGCAGCTTCCGCTGGTTGCCGATGGAATCGCTCTCCATCCGGTCGCCGTCCTCACGGGACAGGCGGCAGTAAAGCGCGGTGGGCAGCGGTCGCTGCTCCATACGCTCCCTCCTTTCCGTGAACTACCCACAGCCGTCAAGCCGCCTGTGTGTGGGCGCGGATCAGCTCCAGAACCAGCGCTTCCGCTGTCTGCTGACCGAGAAAATTGCGGGTGACGGTGAGCGCCGGCTGATCGGTTGACATAAACAGACCTCCTCCTTGAGAATAGTCCATCGTATGCGCGTTGCGGGAGCCGTATGTTTGCCGGTCGGACATAAATTCGATCAGGCGGAAAAACAAAGCGCCATGCAGGAGGCGCACCTCCTGCATGGCGCAGCGCCGCGGATCATTCCCCCGCCGCGGGCAGCGTCACGGTGAAGGTGGAGCCGTTGCCGGGGCGGGAGAACACCGCCACCCGGCCGCCGCACAGCGCCACCACCCGGCGCACGATGGACAGTCCCAGACCGTTGCCCCGGCTATCCGGATACGGGGCGGCGCGGTAGAATTTTTCAAAAATGTGCCGCTGCGTCTCCTCGTCCATGCCGATACCCGTGTCGGAGACGGAGACAGTGATCTCTCCCTCGCTCTGCCGCAGCACCACGGTGATCTGCCCGCCGGCGGGTGTGAAGCGGATGGCGTTGGAGAGCAGGTTCGACCAGATGTGCTCCACCAGCTCCTCGTTGCCGTAGTAGTCCACCTGATCCAGGTCGCCCTCCACGGTCAGCCCCTTTTGCAGCCAGTCCCTCTCCTGCTGGCGGACGCACCGCCGCAGCTGCTCGTCCAGGCTGTACAGCGTTTTGCCGGATACGATCTCGGTATTTTCATACTGCGCCAGCTCCAGAATGTGGGTGCTCATGGCTGCCAGTCTTTCGGACTGCTGCACCACGGTGTTTGTATAGGTCTGCCGCTGCTCCGGCGTCAGATCGTCGTTCTGCAGCAGCTTGGCGAAGCCCCGGATGGAGATCAGGGGCGTTTTGAACTCATGGGAGAAGGTGTTCACGAAGTCCATGCGCAGCAGCGCCACGCCGGACAGCTCCTCCGCCATTTTGTTGAAGCTGCGGATGTACTCCGCCACCTCGCCCCGGGCGCCCCGCATCTCCACCCGCACGGAGTAATCGCCGGAGGCCACCGACTGCGTGGCCTGCATCAGCCGGGAAAGCGGCGCCAGATACCCGCGGAAGATGAACACGGCCAGCAGAACGCCCAGAATGGCGCTGATGGTCAGGATGAGAATAGGCCAGAGCAGCGTATAATTCGCTTTGTCCAGATGCACCAGCTGCTGCACCAGCGCGAATATGCCCAGCGCCAGCACAACATACACCGCCACCAGACCCAGCACCAGCAGGAACATAGTGCCCAGTAGCCGGACGGGCGGGTTCTCCTTTTTCACCTTAGCTCTGCGCATCTTCATCCTCCCGGGGCATGCCCATGTAGCCGAAGCCGCGGATCGTCCGCAGCTCAAAGTCCCGGTTGTCCCGGAATTTTTCCCGCAGCCGGGAGATGTAGACCTCCACGGTATGCTCATCCACATCGCTGTCCAGATCCCATATATCGTCGATGAGCTGGCGCTTGGTAAAAAGCGTCCGGGGGTAGGACAGCAGCTTGTACAGCAGCAGGAATTCCTTGGCGGCCAGCTGCCATGTGCCCTGCGGCGTGATGACTTGCAGGGAGCCGCGATCCAGCACCGTGGCTCCCACCGTCAGGCGGCGATCCGCCCGGCTGCAATACCGCCGCAGCAGCGCCTCAATGCGCCAGAGCATCTCCTCCTCGTCCACCGGCTTGACCATGTAGTCGTCCGTCCCCGCCCGGAAGCCCCGGCGCTTGTCCTCCTGGGTCACGCGCGCCGTCACCATCAGCACCGGCAGGTCGCAGTTGCCCTCCCGCAGCGTCCGGGTGAAGGTGATGCCGTCCATCCGGGGCATGGTGATGTCCACCACCGCCAGATCGCACTGGTAGTGCTCCATCACCTCCAGCGCCTCCACACCGTCCCGGGCGGGGCACGGCTCGTAGCCGGCGCGCCGCAGCACCTCGCACATCAGGAAACGGGCGCTGTCGTCATCCTCGGCCACCAGAATGCGGAACATATCCATTCCTCCCTTGCGTTTTTCTGGATTTTATCACACCCGCTCACAAAAATCGAGAGGTTTTTGAGCTTGCGTTGAGGTTTCTTCGGTATACTGTTCCTGTGCCATACATAACAAATAGGAGGAATACCCCTTATGCCCAGACCTGTCTGCATCACCTATGACAGCACCTGCGACCTGACGCCCCAGCTTCTGGAGCGCTTCCAGATCCGCACCATACCGCTGACCATCCAGAGCGGAGAGCGGGTCTTTCCCGACGACGGACAGTACACCTCGGCGGAGCTGTACGCCGAGTACCGCCGGAACGGAACCCTGCCCAAAACCGCGGCGGTCAGCCCGGAGGACTTC
>ENA-UEQP01002410-UEQP01002410.1-human-gut-metagenome-genome-assembly--contig:-NODE-2410-length-14178-cov-6.347351_pt1 | contig 14178 bp, 6 predicted proteins | sample MGYA00242951_ERZ507951 | MGnify/ENA primary metagenome ERZ507951 (study PRJEB26167, sample SAMN06115539) | human gut metagenome | host: Homo sapiens | place: China:Shanxi | collected 2015-11-18...
GACAGACGCCTGCACCAACTTCATCACTTTCTTCTATAATTTCACGGATTTTTTCTTTTACATCCAACTCATTAGGCAACGGTGGAACATATGAAGAACCTCCGATAGTAACCGGAACTCCTCTAATTCTTCCGCCTTCCGCAAAAAATCCTTCATTAACAACTCTTGCTATATGGCTGAGCATATAGTAATCTGAACGACTTGCTATTACATCACGATCCAAAATAAATTCCCATGCGTGTTTTAAATTCAAAATTTTCTGAACATCTGTTGCAGTCACACCGGAAATTTTACCGTTATCTATGATTTCTTCAGTTTGTGGGAATGATGTAGCAACACCCTCAAGAACAGCCTGATCATATATATTCATTTTCATATTTGCACGAGCAAACGCAATATTGTTTATAACATCAGAAGAAAGTTCATCTTCTGAATATCCCGCATTTGCAAGTTGTTTATCTATACTGCGAAGTTCTTTCCTGATTTCACGGGCTTCTCTGGCATTGCGGAGGAGCAAATTATATAATTCTTCCGTATATGCACCTACATAAGTTGATGTCTGTTTTCCTGCAACACGCTTTCTCACATAAAGATATTTTTCATTACCTCGTTTCTTAATTTCGGGAGTTCCGTCATACGGCATTAAATTTAACCTTGTATTAAGGTCAGCACGGCTTCTTAGTAACTCTTGTATTTCATTGTATTTTGCAGCCATTATAATTCTCCTTTGGGGTACATTCTCTTGCAAAAGTATAATACAATTCTCCCCAACAGTCAATGCACCTTGGGGAACATTTTTGCATTTTAAAGCCTAATTCGTTCCCCAATAATAAATTTCAAACATATTATATCCTACTCAAGTTCTTTTATGAAATCCATTAACACCAACAAATTCCAAAACACCCCTTATCTCACACGCGGATAAGGGGTGTTTTTATTCATTAATTTTACTCTTTTTGAATTCGAGATACTTTATATAGTCAAGCACATCGCCACATTCCTCTTTTGTAAATGACTGTGGAAGAGAAACAGAGCGAATGTTGCGGTTGAACGAGAGCGGTTCGTCAATCAGACCGATGAGATAGTCAACCGACACATCAAAAAGCCTTGCAATGATTATTTTTGAATTATCATCGGGATCACTGCGGTTACATTCGTACGATGATATCGTATAGTGTGACACGCCCAAAAGCTCTGCAAGCTGTGCCTGCGACACGCCGTGGTCTTTGCGAAGTTCCGGAGGAATCGGACAGAATTCTTGAAGATGACATCATCACAATTTGGGGTGAATGTGACGGCTTGTACTCTTATGAAAGCGTTTTAGGAAGTAAAGTATCCTTGCCGAAAATTGATGTAAAATATTATTCAATAGACAATTAAAACAACAGGCTGTACGCAATTTTGTACAGCCTGTTGTTTTGTGTAGGTATTAAAATGTAGTGGAGAACCGTGTTCTCCCCTTCGTGTGCGTTGCACACGATTGCACGCATTGCGTGCAAAATTGAATGCACAATTTTCATCACATCAAAAATTATGTGAATAAGCAAACAGTATCATCAAGGCGGGCGTCCAATGAACGCCCCTACGGGTTTGTGACATTTACTGAATTTGTTTTACATAAATTCTGTGCCTTTACTTGCGTGTGTCCGATTAACTCCGCTATATTTTCCGTTTTTCAATTTTTAACTTAATTTGAATCAATGTCCGTTCTCCGTAATTCTGATTGCAACGGCGGTGACATCGTCCTCACGGTCGGCCTTACGGTGCTTTACCGCCTCGTCAACAACAGCCTTTGCAAGATCCTGGGTACTGCCCTCATTCCATGTGCGAATAAGCTTTTCGAGCCATTTGTCATCGCCCGTAATTACACCGTCTGATACCATAACAATCATATCCCCCGTTGTCAGATTTACCGTGTCGGTTGAAAATTTTATACCGTTTAGAATTCCTGCAGGGAGCGACGGCATTTCACGAACCGTTACCCTGCCGTTTTTCTTTACAAATGTTACGGGTGCGCCTGCTTTTTTAAAAGTGGTTTTGCCGGTGTAGAGGTCAACACTTGTGACATCAACCGTTGAAAGCGATTCGTCCTCACTTTTCACCATGAGGGCAGAGTTCACAATCTGCAAACAGCTGTCGGCTGAAAGCCCCGCCCTTAGCAGTCTTGTCATAACGGACGCCGCCATATTGCCGTCAACGGCAGCCCTGCCGCCCGTACCCATACCGTCACACACGAGCGCATATGTTTTGCCGAAACCGTCATTGAAATAATTTATGCAGTCACCGCAGAGCTTGCCGTTGTCAGCGGTGTGCTGGTCGCTTCCGATTTCAACATCAAACACGGGCATTTCGCACATTGCAATACGGATTCTGTTGCCCTCACGGCTGATTGTCGGAAGGTCAAATCTTCTTCCGCAACAGCGTGAAATCTCACGCATAACCTCGCCCTTAGAAAGCTTTTCGGACTTATTCGAGAGCGTAAGTTCCACGCTCATTCTTCCGCCGTTTGACACAAGGCAGATGCACTCCTCAACAATTGCACCGAGGCTTGTGAGGGCGCTGATTATGCGTTGTGCAGATTCGTTATCGCACCGCATTGTGTTGCGAAATTCATCAGCCAAATCGTGGAGAATATCGCCGATTCCGGAAAACTGCCCTGCAACAACGCTCCGCACATCGGTAATCCTTTGTTGTGCCTCAAGCGCCGACCGATATTCACGGTAGTTTGCGTTCATTGAACGGGCAATTTCGCCTTTTTTACAGCAGTTTTTTACGAAAGATTTTTCAACATCTCTTTCGCCTATTGTGCCGTTCGATTCAAGATACTCTTCAAGCCTTGCAAAATCGTCACGGGTAACACCGCCCTTGTGTTCATAGCAGTACATTTTCAGTCCGCAGGTTTCGCAGACTTCATTTCTTGTACCCTCACAAACAGCGTCAAATGTGGGCGAATAGAGTTTTTTCATCTTTTCGGAAACTTTTGAAACATCGTTTTTCACATTGCTGACTGCCTTTGAGGCAAAGTCGAGTCGCATAACAATATTTTTTCGCAGAGCCTCTCCGAGCGATGTATTTTTGTCGCTTGAAAACACGGGCGAAATCACATTGCCGACCTCTTTCGGAAGAACCATAAACACCGCACTTGCGGCAAGGCTTTCAACAAGCACACCAGACGGTGTTCCGAACTGCGAACCGAACGCAAGGCACATCACACCGTTTGAGATTACAAAGGCAATCGCACAGCCCAATTTTCCGAGCTGTGAAAAAAGCCCCGCCATAAGTCCTCCGAATGCAAAACCGCCGCAGATGTAGCCGTTCTCTCTTGACGCAATGCTGAAAATCGCCCCGGTTGAAATTCCGCTGATTGCACCGCCCGTGACCGAGCCGTAGCGTGAACAGAGCAAAATGACGAGCATTGCAATAATTCTGCCGAGCGAGATATTCTGCCACGCAATACTGCCGAAAGCCAGAATCAGGATACACCCCGACATAACCACGCTTGCGGTTTCCTGTTGCGAAAAAACTTCAAAACTTCTGTTGTCGCCTGCAAGGTGCAATGCCGTGCTGATAAAATATGCCGCCGCACCTGCAATTACCGCCTCGGTTACGCAATCGGCAAAGGTTGTCAGCGTGCTTGTGCTTACGAAAAGCAACGAAACACCCGTTGCAAAAATCGGAACAAATGCCACAAGCGGAGCAAAAACCTTGCTTTTTGTAACCTTGTCAAGATCACCGAGCAGCCACCGCAGACCGCCTATTGCCGCCACAACGGCAAGGTAACGAAAGCTGTCCGAGGGTTTGAGCAGGACATAACCGAATGCCGTGCCTAAGAGTGATGACAAAAGATACTTTCTCGGAACTGCCGCCGCAAATGATGCCCCGAACGGTGCAAGGCTTCCGAGAACAGCTCCCCGTGACACCAAAATTCCGCAGAGCAGACAACCTGCGTTTGTGAGCATTTTCCGCATAAAATCGCCCTGAACAGCGTCCTGTCTGCGAGCCAAAGTAGTTTTTGCTTCCATAAAAATCAACATCCCTTTAATGATTTACTTCTTTTTGTATTTTAATTATAGGATATTATGGGTAACAGTTTTGTCTTTTTGTGAATGAGAATTTTTATATTCTTTTGTAGAAACAAAGCTTTGAAAAAACTTAATAAAGTAATTACGCAAAAGATTGTTCAACATTAAAAAAAGCCGTTGTTAAAATTCTGATTTTGCATTATAATGGAGTAAACCAAAGTGAAAGGACAAACAAAATGATTATAATGTCAGTTGACCTCGGAAAAGCACGCACAGGCATTGCCGTATGCGACAAAACCGAGTTTTTAGCGTCGCCATATACGGTTATTTTTGAAAAGTCACCGAAACAGTTGCTTGAAAAGGTGTCAAATACAGCCAAGGAAACAAAAGCCGAGCTTATTGTTGTGGGACTTCCGAAAAATATGGACGGCAGTGAGGGCGAAAGTGCACAGAATGCCAGAGCGTTTGCCGAAAATCTGAGCAATGAAACAGGCATTGAATGCGTTATGCAGGATGAGCGTGGAACAACAATTACGGCTCACAATTTTCTAAACACCACAAATACAAGAGGAAAAAAGCGTAAAAATGTCGTTGACGAGGTTGCCGCCACAATAATTCTTCAGGATTATCTTGACAAAAGAAAATCGGGCTTAAACAGATAAAATCATAAAAGATTTACCCTTCCGATGATTTCGGAGGGTTATCTAATGTACATTTTGAGAATTTTGTTGATTATTGTAATTATTTATGGTAAAATTTTTTTCGGAGATTTGATCTCTGATTTTACTTGAGAGAGGGATTCTATGTTTTGTCCGAATTGCGGAAATCAATGTCCTGACGGCACAAAATTCTGTCAGTCATGCGGTACACCGCTCACAAACAATCAACAGCAAAACACTCAGCCTGGTTTTAACAATCAGCAGGCTAATTATCAACAGCCTAATCAGCAATATCAACAGCCAAATTACAACCAATATCAGCAACCGAATCAGTATAGGCAACCGATGTACAATCAACCGTATCAGCAGTACCCACAGTATCCCGATAAATTTAACGGGCATCAGATGGGTTGGTACAAATTTCTGATTTACTTTGCACTTTTTGCAGGTGCGTTCTTTAATGTATGCTATGCTGTTTTGTACATGACAGGCAGTATTTACGAAACCGAGCAAATTGATCCGCTTACCGTATATTCACTTTATCCGGGTGTAAAAGCGGTTGACATCGTGTATGGCATATTGCTTCTTGTACTTGCTGTTTTTATGATCGTAACCCGTTTTCAGCTTTCAGGATTGAAAAAGAACGGTCCGAAAATGGTTGTTGCACTTTACGGTCTTAATATTGCCATTGCAATTATTTATGCCGTTTTAATTTCATGCACAACAGATTACATGGCATTCGATGCGTCAACAGTCAGTCAGTGCGTTTTACCGATTGTTATGGCAATTGTCAACAAGGTTTATTTTGACAGAAGAAAAGATATTTTCGTGAATTAAATTATATTGGAAATTTTATAATCTAAAATTCAAGCACGCCGCAGTTTCAAGTGAGCAAACTGCGGCGTGCTTTTAAGTTAAATGCTTTAGTACTTTTAAGTACTATAAAATCATTGTATCACCCATTTATGATAAAGTCAATAGTACCGATAGATACTATACAGGGTGATAATATGTATTTTAAAAGACTGCGTGATTTGCGAGAAGATCATGATATGAAACAAAGTGAAGTTGCCGAATATTTAGGAATTCAGCAGACGGTCTATTCACGCTACGAAAGAGGATATCAGTCAATTCCTGTTGAGCATTTAATTAAACTGGCTGATTTGTACAAAGTTTCCACAGATTACATTCTCGGCAGAAAATAGTTACAAATTAAAAATTAAAGTCGGGCAGCAGATTTTCAATGCAAAATTTCTGTTTCCCGACTTTTTTATTTGTGATACGGCGAGCCGCCGTTCCCTGTTCGTGAAGACAGCTTTAATTAAATGTAAAATTGAAAATTGAAAATGGAAAATTAATGTCGGGAAGACAGTTTGTAATGTCAAAAGCATATTATGCCCGAGCGTAGTATTGTAATTGCTTTCGCAATCCAGTAGGGGCGTTCATTGGACGCCCGCACGGGATAGCAGAAAATTTATGATAAAAATAAACCGTATAAATGAGATACAGTTACCGAAATAATGTAGGGTAGAACCGTGTTCTCCCGTTCGTGTGCAACGCACACGATTGCACGCATTGCGTGCAAAACTGAACACACAATTTTCATCACATCAAAAATTATGTGAATAAGCAAACAGTATCATCAGGGTGGGCATCCGATGAACGCACCTACAGTTGGATTGCACCACAGGCAATTACAATTCTACGCTCGGGTGGTTTATCCCTCGCACCTATAAAACTGTCTTCACGAACGAAAAAAATACACGGTATGCACCATTTGGCACATACCGTGTTTTTTTATACATTATATGTTTTCAGTTAAATCAGAAGTCCATAATTTCATCGTCTTCAAGAGCAACGATAACATCATCTGTTTCGTCATTCTCAACGATTTCTGCCTCAGAATTACTCTCAAGCTGAACATCTGCATATCTCTGCATACCTGTACCTGCAGGGATAATCTTACCGAGGATAACATTCTCTTTAAGACCGACAAGCGGATCAACCTTACCCTTGATAGCGGCATCTGTAAGAACTCTTGTTGTTTCCTGGAATGATGCGGCTGAAAGGAAGCTGTCTGTTGCAAGAGCTGCCTTTGTGATACCGAGGAGGAGCTGAGTGAATGTTGCCTCACGAAGACCTTCTTCGCCGTTGGCAATACGCTTTTTAATCTGCTCATTCTCGTAAAGAACTTCGTTCTTGTCGTAGGTCTGACCTGACATAAAGCCTGTGTCGCCTGCGTCCTCAACCTTAACCTTACGCATCATCTGACGAACGATAACCTCAATGTGCTTATCGTTGATTTCAACACCCTGTAAACGGTAGGTACTCTGTACTTCCGAAATAAGGTAGTTCATGACTGCCTCGGGTCCGAGAATATCGAGTATATCGTGCGGATTAACAGCACCGTCGGTAATCTTGTCACCCTTTTTGATGTGGTCGCCGTCAAATACCTTTACACGGAAACCGAAAGGAATGAGGTAAGCTCTTTCTTCGCCTGTTTCCTTGTTAAAGATAACAGCGTGCTTTGCGTTTTTGATTTCTTCAAAACGAACATCACCGTCGATTTCACTGATGATTGCAAGGCTCTTTGGTTTACGAGCCTCGAAAAGCTCTTCAACTCTCGGAAGACCCTGTGTGATATCTTCGGCAGATGCAACACCGCCGGTATGGAATGTTCTCATTGTAAGCTGTGTACCCGGCTCACCGATTGACTGAGCGGCAATAATACCGACAGCCTCACCGACAGTAACAGGCTGACGGTTGGCAAGGTTAGAACCGTAACACTTACGGCAAGCGCCGTGTTTTGCACGACATTCAAGTACCGAACGAATCTTGATGTGGTCAACACCCGAATTAACGATGATGTCAGCCTCTTTGTCGCCCATCATAACATCCTTTGAAACAAGAACATTACCGTTAGAATCGCAGAAGTCATCAAGGAGATATCTTCCGATAAGACGCTCGTGGAGTCCTTCGATAACATTTGATTCGCCTGCTTTGATGTCAAAGATTTCAAGACCTTCTGTTGTACCGCAGTCCTCTTCACGGATAATAACTTCCTGTGATACATCAACAAGACGGCGGGTAAGGTAACCTGAGTCGGCTGTACGAAGAGCTGTATCGGCAAGACCTTTACGAGCACCACGAGATGAAATAAAGTACTCCAAGATGTTAAGACCTTCACGGTAGTTAGCTCTGATAGGGATTTCGATTGTTTTACCTGATGTATTGGCGATAAGACCACGCATACCTGCAAGCTGTCTGATCTGGCTCATACTACCACGGGCACCTGAATCAGCCATCATGAAGATCGGGTTGTAGCGGTCAAGGTTTTTCTGGAGGGCGTCGGTTACATCGTTAGTAGCCTTTTCCCAGATACGAAGAACTTCTTCGTAACGCTCCTCGTTTGAACGAAGACCCATCATAAACTCATCACGAATAACATCAACTTCCTTCTCTGCCTCGGCAATGATAGCCTTCTTCTGAGGAGGAATAACTGCGTCACAAACGGCAACGGTAATAGCACCCTTTGTAGAATACTTATAGCCCTGTGCCTTAATGTGGTCAAGAACAACGCTTGTTCTTACCGGACCGTGAATTTTGATACATTTATCAATAATCTTCTTAAGACCCGATTTACCAACGAGGAAGTCAACCTCAAACTTGAATCTGTTTTCGGGGATACTTCTGTCGATAAAGCCGAGATCCTGAGGAATAGGATTGTTAAAGATAATCTTACCGATTGTTGTGTCTACAATACCGGATTCGATTTTTCCGTCAATTTCAAGCTCACGGCGAACCTTGATTTTTGAGTGAAGCTCAATGACGCCTGTCTGATAAGCCATCATAACTTCATCAACATCACGGAATACCTTTCCTTCGCCTCTCTCACCGTCCTTATCAAGTGTAAGGTAGTAAGAACCGAGGATCATATCCTGTGTAGGAACTGTAACCGGCTGACCGTCAGAAGGCTTGAGAAGGTTGCCTGCTGCGAGCATAAGGAATCTTGCTTCTGCCTGTGCCTCTGCCGAAAGAGGTACATGGACAGCCATCTGGTCGCCGTCAAAGTCAGCGTTGTATGCTGTACAAGCGAGCGGATGAAGTTTAAGAGCACGACCTTCAACAAGAACAGGCTCAAATGCCTGAATACCGAGACGGTGAAGTGTTGGAGCACGGTTGAGGAGAACGGGGTGTCCCTTGATTACAACTTCGAGTGCGTCCCAAACATTGTCCTTTGCACGCTCAACAGCTTTTCTGGCTGATTTGATATTCTGCTCTGCTTTAGTTTCAACAAGGCGTTTCATAACGAACGGCTTGAAGAGTTCAAGTGCCATTTCCTTAGGAAGACCGCACTGATACATTTTGAGTTCAGGTCCTACAACGATAACCGAACGGCCTGAGTAGTCAACACGCTTACCGAGAAGGTTCTGACGGAAACGGCCCTGCTTACCTTTAAGCATATCCGAAAGTGACTTGAGGGCACGGTTGTTAGGTCCTGTAACGGGTCTGCCTCGTCTGCCGTTGTCGATGAGTGCATCAACGGATTCCTGAAGCATTCTCTTCTCGTTGCGGATGATGATTTCAGGTGCGTTAAGCTCAAGGAGCTTTTTAAGTCTGTTGTTACGGTTGATAACTCGGCGATAGAGGTCGTTAAGGTCACTTGTTGCAAAACGACCGCCGTCAAGCTGAACCATAGGACGGATATCCGGCGGAATTACCGGAACAACATCGAGAATCATCCACTCGGGACGGTTGCCCGACATTCTGAAGCTTTCAACAACATCAAGTCTTTTAAGGAGTCTAACTCTCTTCTGACCCGATGCAGTTTCGAGTTCTTCTTTAAGTGAAGCGGAAAGAGCATCAAGGTCAATCTCGGCAAGGAGCTTTTTGATTGCCTCGGCACCCATACCTGCTTCAAAGTCATTCTCATACTTCTCACGCATATCATTGTACTCACGCTCGGTAAGACACTGATACTTTGCAAGGTCACGGCAGTCGCCGGGATCCGTTACGATGTACTGTGAGAAATAGAGTACATTCTCCAAAAGCTTGGGAGAAATATCAAGCATAAGGGCAATTCTTGAAGGAATTCCCTTGAAATACCAAATGTGCGACACGGGAGCGGCAAGCTCAATGTGTCCCATACGCTCTCTTCTGACCTTTGAACGGGTTACTTCAACACCGCAACGGTCACAGATTTTACCCTTAAAACGGATTCTCTTGTATTTACCGCAGTGACATTCCCAGTCCTTTGTCGGTCCGAAAATGCGTTCGCAGAACAAGCCGTCTCTTTCAGGCTTGAGAGTACGATAGTTAATTGTCTCGGGCTTTTTAACTTCGCCGTAAGACCATTCTCTCATCTGCTCAGGAGAAGCAAGTCCGATTTTAATTGAGTCAAAAACATTATTATCTATCATTGCATTTCCTCCTTACATATCGTCACTGCCAAAGTCATCGTTGAAATCATCCGATGTGTAGCTGTCCTCTTCAACATCGGCAAGTGAATCGTCAAACATATTGCCTTCTTCGCCGCCCTCGTCAAGAGTGTAGCCGTCCATTGATGTCATTACATGGTCTTCTTCAAATTCCGGATTTGTTGCATCAACAATATCCTCGTCCTCATCAAACTTCTGCTTAATGTCAATTTCTTCACCGTCAGAGTTAAGAACACGAACATCAAGTGAAAGTGACTGGAGTTCCTTAATAAGAACTCTGAATGACTCAGGAATACCCGGAGCAGGAATATTCTGACCTTTAACGATAGCCTCGTAGGTCTTAACACGGCCGACAACATCGTCCGACTTAACTGTAAGAATTTCCTGAAGTGTATAAGCAGCGCCGTAAGCCTCAAGTGCCCAAACTTCCATCTCACCGAAACGCTGACCGCCGAACTGGGCTTTACCGCCGAGTGGCTGCTGTGTAACGAGAGAGTAAGGACCTGTGCTTCTTGCGTGGATTTTTTCATCAACAAGGTGATGGAGCTTGAGGTAGTACATATAACCTACTGTTACAGGGTTATCGAAACGCTCGCCTGTACGGCCGTCAACAAGCCATGTCTTACCGTCCTCGCTGTAACCTGCGTCTTTAAGACACTGGAAAATATCCTGCTCATGAGCGCCGTCAAATACAGGAGTCATAATCTTCCAGCCAAGTGCCTTTGCGGCATAACCGAGGTGAACCTCAAGAACCTGACCGATGTTCATACGAGAAGGTACGCCCAACGGGTTAAGTACGATGTCAAGCGGAGTACCGTCAGGAAGGAACGGCATATCTTCCATTGGGAGAATTCTTGAAATAACACCCTTGTTACCGTGACGACCTGCCATCTTATCGCCTACGCTGATTTTTCTCTTGAGTGCAAGGTAAACTCTTACAACCTTGTTTACACCGGGCTGGAGTTCGTTTCTGCTGTCTGCACGGGTAAACACCTTAACATCAACAACAGTACCGCATTCACCGTGAGGCACACGGAGAGATGTATCTCTGACTTCTCTTGCCTTTTCACCGAAGATTGCACGAAGGAGTCTTTCCTCGGCTGTAAGCTCTGTTTCACCCTTTGGAGTTACTTTACCGACAAGGATATCGCCTGCTTTAACCTCAGAACCGATCTGAATGATACCGTCCTCGTCAAGATACTTGAGGACATCTTCACCTACATTCGGGATATCTCTTGTAATCTCTTCGGGTCCGAGCTTTGTATCTCTTGCCTCTGTGTCATATTCTTCAATGTGAATTGATGTATAAACATCATCACGAACGATTTTTTCGTTGATAAGAACAGCATCCTCGTAGTTGTAACCTTCCCATGTCATAAAGCCGATGAGAGCGTTCTTACCAAGAGCAACTTCACCGTTTTCGGTAGCCGGACCGTCTGCGAGAACTTCACCCTTCTTAACTCTCTGTCCTCTTGACACGATAGGACGCTGGTTGATACATGTACCCTGGTTAGAGCGGAGGAACTTGATAACCTCAAAGTCCTGAACTCTGCCCGAGTCATACTGTACACGAATGTTACGGGCGTCAACGCTCATAACGATACCGTCTTCCTCAGCGAGGATACAAACGCCTGAGTCTGTACCTGCCTTGTACTCCATACCTGTACCGACGATAGGAGCTTCACTGCGGAGAAGCGGAACTGCCTGACGCTGCATGTTCGCACCCATGAGAGCACGGTTTGCATCATCGTTTTCAAGGAACGGAATCATAGCCGTAGCAACAGATACAACCATCTTAGGAGATACATCCATAAAGTCGAATCTGTCGGGAGAATACTCTACGAATTCGTCACGGTAACGACCTACGACTCTTGAATGAACAAATCTGCCGTTTTCATCAAGCGGTTCGTTAGCCTGTGCAACAGCGTAGTTATCCTCAACATCGGCTGTCATATAAACAACCTCGTCGGTTACAACGCCTGTTTCCTTGTCAATTTTACGATAAGGAGCTTCGATAAAGCCGTACTTGTTGATACGGGCAAATGAAGCAAGATATGAGATAAGACCGATGTTAGGACCTTCAGGAGTTTCGATAGGACACATTCGGCCATAGTGTGTGTAGTGTACGTCACGAACCTCAAATCCTGCACGATCTCTTGAAAGACCGCCCGGACCGATGGCTGAAAGACGACGCTTGTTGGTAAGTTCTGCAAGTGGGTTACCCTGATCCATGAACTGTGAAAGCGGTGAAGAACCGAAGAATTCTTTAATTGCCGCCGTTACGGGACGGATATTGATGAGTGAGTTAGGTGAAAGCGACTCCATATCCTGTGACTGGGTTGTCATTCTCTCTCTTACAACTCTTTCAAGACGGGAGAAACCGATTCTGAACTGGTTCTGAAGAAGTTCGCCTACGCAGCGGATTCTTCTGTTGCCGAGGTGGTCGATATCATCTGTATTACCGACACCGTGAGCAACACAGTTGAGGTAGTTGATTGTTGCAAAGATATCATCAACCGTGATGTGGTTAGGAACAAGCTCATCTGCACGGCTTCTGAGCATTTCCTTGAGGTCATCCTCATTCTCACAGGAATCAAGAATTTCGCAAAGAACATCAAAACGAACATTTTCCTTGATATCACACTCTGCTTCTGCGTCAAAATCAACATAGCAAGCGATGTCAACCATACCGTTTGAAATAACCTTAACGATTGTTTCATCGGCAGCCTTTACATAGGCAATCTTAACACCTGCGTTTTCGATTTCAAAAGCCTTTTCCTTTGTGATTTTTTCATCACGAAGAGCCATAACCTCGCCTGTGCGTGGGTTGGCAATCGGCTCTGCAAGAACCTGACCTTCAAGACGGTTTGCAATACCGAGCTTTTTGTTGTATTTATATCTGCCTACTCTTGACATATCATAACGACCGGGGTCAAAGAACAGGTTGTTTATGTGTGTCTGCGCACTGTCAACTGTCGGAGGCTCAGACGGACGGAGCTTTTTGTAAACCTCGATAAGACCTTCTTCAACATTTGAAGCGGCATCCTTTTCGATAGTAGCTCTCATTCTTTCATCGTCACCGAAATAGTCGAGAATTTCGGCATCCGTGCCGAGACCGAGTGCTCTGATAAATGATGTAACGGGAAGCTTACGGTTCTTATCAATACGAACATAAAAAACATCGTTTACATCGGTTTCATACTCAAGCCATGCACCACGATTCGGGATAACTGTTGTTGAATACAGTTCCTTACCGGTTTTATCGTGATCCATTTTATAGTAAACGCCCGGGCTTCTTACAAGCTGTGAAATGATAACACGCTCAGCACCGTTGATAACGAATGTGCCGCTTGCGGTCATCAGCGGGAAATCGCCCATAAATACATTGCTCTCTTTGATTTCACCCGTTGACTTGTTCAAAAGTCTTGCGGTTACTCTGAGAGCAGCTGAATATGTTGCATCACGAACCTTACACTCAATTACGCTGTAGTTCGGGTGATCAACATCAAGTGTGTAGTCGATAAAATCGAGAACAAGGTTGTCCTGATAATCGGTAATGCCCGAAACATCTTTAAATACTTCTTTAAGACCTTCGTCAAGCAACCATTTGTATGACGCTTTCTGAATGTCGATAAGATTAGGCATATCAATTACTTCATCGATTTTACCAAAACTCATTCTTTCGGTGTTGCCAAGCTTTACGGGTTTGACATTAACCATAGGCGTATCACTCCTTAAAAAATCTATGAAACGGGGCAAGCGGTACTGAAAATCTGCTCATAAAAAGCTCTTGACACAAAAGGATTTTTGTGATAATATCCCCTTGTCGGATAAAGTTTTTTGCGGATTTTCCCGACCTCTTCGGTACATATCCCCATTATGGTACATTTTATTATTCTATATTGAAATAATCAATAAGTCAAGAGAATTTTCGGATTTTTTTCGGATTTTACTGACTTTTTTATATTTTTACAGGTTTTATTTCCCGAAAAGAATTATTTTTCTTTTCGGGCTATTTTTTACATCTCAATGCAACGCCCGACACGGTGTATGATTTTA